>ENA-UONZ01000593-UONZ01000593.1-human-gut-metagenome-genome-assembly--contig:-C93old-NODE-593-length-55682-cov-13.851835_pt1 | contig 55682 bp, 48 predicted proteins | sample MGYA00242468_ERZ724015 | MGnify/ENA metagenome assembly ERZ724015
ATTACGTTATCCTTTCTTCTCGTTTCCGGTGCTCTGTTTGCCTATCTTATTCCATTGCTTTCCAACGACTCTCTTCACATTATTTTCTTCATTCTCCCCAAACCTCTTCCAGACACTTTCTACAAGAGGAATTACCCGATTGAGATTTATCTCTCTTTCAACTAAGAAGCTGTTTTCAATTTATTGAGAAATAATATTATCATTGCAAGCAGGTATGTTCCGAGACAGATTGAGCCCCTGTCTCGGAATAAATTAAAACAGCTTCTAAATCGTTTCACACGGCAACCCAAAGGCTTCGGCAACTGCCGGATAAACGATTTTGCCATCGACAATATTCAGTCCTTTATACAATGCCTCATCTTCGGAACAAGCTTTTTGCCAACCTTTATCGGCTAATTGAACCACATAAGGAAGCGTAGCATTTGTCAAAGCCAATGTCGAAGTCGCAGAAACAGCACCGGGAATATTGGCTACACAATAGTGTATTATACCATCGACTTCGTAAACCGGTTCGGAGTGAGTCGTCGGACGAGAAGTCTCGAAACAGCCACCCTGATCGATAGCCACATCGACCAATACAGAACCCTTTTCCATCGTGGACAGCATATCTCTCGTGATCAAATGAGGGGCTTTCGCACCCGGAATCAACACAGCACCCACTACCAAATCGGTCGTAGGAAGCTCTGCACGAATATTAAATTCAGAAGAATACAACGTTTTAATATTAGCCGGTTTTATTTCATCGATATGCCTTAAACGCGACAATGAAAGGTCTGTGATTGTCACGTCGGCTCCCATTCCGGCGGCAATGCGAGCTGCCGAATACCCCACAACCCCGGCGCCAATAACCAACACTTTTGCGGGTTTTACTCCCGGAACACCACCCATCAATTTTCCTTTTCCACCTTGCGGTCGTTCTAAAAAACGCGCACCCTCTTGCGTTGCCATTCGTCCTGCCACTTCCGACATAGGAATCAACAAAGGCAGGCTGTGATCTTTCAACTCTACCGTTTCATAGGCCAAACACGTGGCTCCACTCGACATCATGGCCTCTGTTAATCTTCTATCCGAAGCAAAATGGAAATAGGTAAACAACAATTGGCCTTTACGGATAAGCGGATATTCAGGAGCAATAGGCTCCTTTACCTTTACAATCATTTCGGAGATAGCGTACACGTCTTCAATAGTCGCCAATATTTTCGCTCCGACTCGTTCGTATGAACTATCCGGGAAACCACTATTCTCTCCGGCTCCTTTCTGGACGTACACCGTATGCCCATGTTTTACCAACTCATTCACTCCTGCCGGAGTCATGCCTACTCGGTTTTCATTGTTCTTGATTTCTTTTGGAATTCCTACAATCATGGCCTATAAGTATTAAGATTAGATTAAATTCGGTTGAAAGATAAGAAAATTATTTTTTACTTTATTACATCAACATTCATTTTTTTATGTAAAAACGCCTTATTCTTTCAACTTAAATGTAAGTTTTATGGGATTTTCATCCAACTTAAAGAATGGCACTTGTGACAATATTAATACAATTCCGGAAGAGGCCCGCTTTTTGTAGTTTTGGTTTATATAGTCTCGAGTGACTTCTCCTTTTTCTAATAATATTCTAACGGCGCTCTTGAAAGGTTCTATATCAATTTTACTTATGTTTCCTTTCGAGGTTATTCTTGTTACTCCAGCCCAATCTACGTTTTTGATTATATTTTTTCCTTGTCTATTATACAAAGTTTTCCCTTTGAGTGGCATAATGTATTTTTCCCAAATGAAATCGAACGAATATTCCTCATTGATAAAAATGTTTACTGTCTGAAATTCCATATCTTGTGCTTTTTGAGATTCTGATGAACAGAGGGTACTTTCAGCTATTTTGATTGTCTTGTTAGGACAATCAATTATTTGCAGACCTATTTGTAAACGTTTGGCTACTTCTATAGCATCGGGCATGATTTCTCCATTGGTAACTAAAATAGCTTTATTGCATCCAAAATAATCTTTTGAACCATGTAACTCCATTATCATACTTCTATTTACTTTTCGGTTGGAGTTTCCGTACATTTTTACTTGAATTGCTATCTTTTCTTCTCCTTTTATGGCAAAAATATCAACTCCGTAATCTCCGCTTTGCGGAGTTAATTGAGTGGTATATCCTTGTTTATTAAATAATCCTTGGATATACTCTTCATATTCTCTTGGCTTCATATAAATGAAATTATGTTTTTAGTTAACTTATTCAAAGTAATTTAATATATTAAATTTTTACTATTCCTATTTCTTTTAATATCTGTATATCATTTTCATAATATGAGTTTTTTATATTTTTCCCAATGGGAGTGGCGGTATCATATATCAATCGTTGAGGTAGTAAATTGATATATTCGAACGGAATCAAGAAATATTCCGTAGAATCTACAAAGGCTCCTACTACCTGATTACCTTTTAGTACCAATGAGGAATGTTCAGAAATATATTTGGTGGAATATAGTTTGATGAACTTTTCTTGATTGTACAACGAAATTGCTGCAAGGTATGTCTCATCACTAGCTACAAATATTTCTTTCAGTTGGTCTTGTGGGTAGAGTCCGTTGAGATATCTTTTCTCTCGTTTCTTTTCCAACAAGAATCTGACTGTTATTTTATTAACACTCCCGTGTTCATAACATTGCAAGATAAATTTGTCTTTTTGGGGATTTATAGCAATACTTTTTATAATGTTGTTTTCGTCAATCGGATTTGCAGAGACAACATATGTTCTATCATCATATATGTTCAAGAAGATACTCTTTTCACTTGTTGTATTTTCCTCTGTATCCTCTTTACTTTTTTCTATACCTTCTTCTATTTCAACTTTTTCTATTTCTTTCATATCAAATTTTTCGCACAAAGTCAAAATGTAGTTCATGTTGTTGATACAGGTTAACAATCTACCGGAATCTTCTGCGTCTCTCAAAAGTTTGCAGCCATAAATAAGACAAGCCATTTCACCCAATATCGTAGGCTGCATATCCATATATGAATGTACGGATTGACTGTCTATATGATTTGATTGTCGTAATAAAACGTCCAACTGCTTGGAAGTATAACTATTGATGCCTATTGAGGAAGGATATGCTTCCAAAATATCCTCAATAAGTCGTTTCCTCTCCATTTTAAGTTTGTTGAAAAGAATTCCTTGAAATGCTTTCAAGCATTTTTCTTTTTTGCTTTGAAGAAACTGATCAGACACATCCATTCTATTGATATTGTCATATAGCATTTGTACACTTTCTTTATAAAGAGAAAAATGACTTCCAAAGAAATCTCGGTCAACTTCAAATAATCCGAACAAGGTCGTCATTTCGGACAAATAATCTCCTGTTTGACTAAGTCTTTTATAGAAATCATTCAGCGTACCTATTAGTAAAATATCAATAGCTTTTTTAAAGCCTTCATATTTATTCAGTTTAGGAAACTGTTTGGCTACCAGTTTGCCTTGACAAGCTATGATTTGATAAATAAGTTCAATCATTAAGTTAGCAAACTCTCTTAACTTCTCTAAATTTTCACTCTGTATCAAAATGTATTTGTATCTTCTATCCAAATAGTTGAGATAGTGTTTTATCCATTCCTTATTCCGTTCTTGGTACAACTTGATAAAATCGCTTTCACTACTACCGTAAATCGCTACATTTTGAACCTCATAGAAAAACTCATTCAGTAAGTGTTCTTTCCCAATCATTTTGAAAAGAGTTTCTGCATCCATCCACTCTATAGTTGTCACTTTTTTGTCAGTTGAGTTATTTTCAATAAGATAATTGGTATTGGCTCTATTTATTAAATGCAATGTCAGCATTTTTTTTGTTTTATTAAAAGAGGTTACAACACACTTTAGATTTTTTTTATCTTTTTGTTCGGAAGTGAGCGGTTCGTAGAGACAATGAGTCAAACCATATTCGTCTTTCAGTATAGAACAAAGCTCTCCTTCTGTATCAACACTGTCCTTTACATATCTGAATTCGTATTCTTTATTTTCCTCGTATAACTCGTATAAAATTGATAGTTTATCTTCAACGAAGATATGAGAGCCAAAAGAGTCCATTCCTCTATATTCGCATCGTATGATATTCTTTTTTGAGCCTTGGTATATTTCAAAAGGGTACATTCTTATCCAACATTCTTTGTGTTCGACTTGTATCACATAATAATAGTTACCTTTGGCTTCGGCAATTCTTTCTATTATAAAATTATAACTTAATCCTTTTTCAAATATTTTCATACTGATTTAACTTTAAAGTGCATAAAAAGAAAGTGTGGAGTCTATCATCTATCTCGTTGAAGGCTCTGGTAAAACCCGAATGCAAATAGACAATATCCCCACACTTGAGATGTATATCGCTTGAGTAAGCATATACAGACAAGTGATGAGCGTGATTGCTATTCCCTGCATTCGTTAAGTTTACCAGACTTCTCAACAAAGGATAAAAGCTACACTTTCATCAATAAACTATATATTGCCCGACTTCTCTACTTCGGGCAATACAAAATTATAAAATGTTTATTGATATTCATACTCATTAGGGGATATTGTTTCCGCAAAAGTGCAAATTTATTATTTTATATTATTAGTTTACATCTCCATATTCAGCATTTGCTTTTTTGGATGCCATTTCGGCAAAAGCGAATGAGGGAATACATAATCGGCCAAAACATCATAACGATCTTTGAATAAATCGTTCACAAGATCATTCATATCACATTTAAGTTTCTCCGCCCAAAATGCAAAAGTCATGGATGCGCACCACACTACATTTTCAACTCCCCGTCATCGTAAGCCAAAAGATTCCAACGCTGTTAGGAGCACCGTCTTACCCCTCATACGGAGAGTAATATATTTCTCCTAATCTTCGCACGACATACAATGCTGTAATCCTTTTAGTCAACTAATAATGAAAAACATACGTTGCAAGTCCTCTATTTTACCCATACTTATTTTTCTTTGAGTGTCTCTACATGGACAAATATAAGGAGGTTGGGCGACAAAATTTGTCGTTCACAAGAATGATTTTTTAGAAATCTCGCGATATTTTTTACACATGGAAAAATCCTTTCCTTACAATCCGCTTTAATTCAAAAGAAAGCATGATCTTTAAAACGTAAAGAGTTTGTTTTACACAAAGCAATGATACAAATCATTAAAATTATGACTGTCAATAAGTCCTTATCTATTCAAACATAGTACCTTTCTAAGTTGCTTATTTCAAACGCAGTCAAACATCAGAGACTATTTTAGATAAAAACGGGGAGGTTCTGATTCATCAGAACCTCCCCCTCTAAATATCTATACAGTAATGTATTTAATTCTTCTTGACCAACAAAACCGAAGGCACAGCCCGCTCTCCTTCGTGGTCGTATATTCCATTATCGCAAGGATAATTAATAACCCCATATCCTTGTATATACAGCGTGGAAGAACCGCCACCATCTAAATTAAGAGCATCGGTCGCCCCCATTTGCCGAGCAAATGTCCGCAAATCATACAGATTCACTCCTTTCGCACCATCTAGCCTCCCATCAAAAACTATCAACAGCACCTTATTATCATCGGTAGTAGCCACGCAGGTGCGAGGATGCGTATCGGTAGTGAAAGTATTGCTCCACATAGCGACATCACGACCGTCGTCCAACATCAAAGGCCCCGACACAACAACTTGCTGATAATTTCCACCCTGAGTAGCTTCCTCCGTCGAACTCCACTTTTTTATTTCTACAACATCTCCCGTCGCACAAAAAGCGCCCGTCGCACGTGTGGAAAATTCATTTGTCTGAGTAGCAGCCATCACTGTACCATTACATTTCAAAAAATGACGGCTGATCCCGGTCGAAGTATTGAAATATGTTCCATTTACAGCGGCCAATGCGTTAGTAGCCAATGCCCGATCGCTAGTCGTCTTTTTTAACGAACCTGCCTCATAAGACACCAAAAAGGAAACATCGGCTTTATTCAAATCGATTTCCAACATGCTTATCGTTTGAGGATAATCGAATAGTAACGGAACTTGGGCCGTTTTACTAATTATTCCTGTCTGAATTTCCCGTTCCTGCCATTGTATTCCGGCAATGGCAATCGAATCGGCTTGATTTCCGCCCGATGGTCTTTGCGGGACCGACGAGCTACCATCATCTTTCCCACACGAAGGCATACCCGCAATCATCGACACAACCATTACGGGCAAAAACAACTTACTCCATTTCATCTTCCTTGAACTATTGAAGAAACCGTGTGAATATCAAAAATTAAATTTTTCGAGTTTCATCTCGGAAAGCTCTTTCATCTTTCCTACATACGAAACGAAATGAGCTGTTTGTTCATGAATCGACAATGCATCGGCATCTTTCCATGTCTCGCAAATCATCAATACATCGGGACGTGTACTGCTCTCAAAAATATCATATGCTACACAACCCGGCTCCTTCAATGAGCATTCTGTCAATTTTCTCGCTATATCAAGGACCTTATCCCGACAAGATTTCTCTACCTGAATAAAAACATTCAATCTAATCATAACTTTTCAATTTATTCGATACCAGTTTTGAACTGGTAAAAGTAATATATTCTCCTCATAAAAGAGATTGCGAAAAACAAATATAACTAAACAAATTCCTCAATCTCTAATAAACGAAGAGCCGCCTCTGCAACAGATACGGCTCTTCCATCTACTATATTTTAATTCTATTAGAATGGCAAATCATCGGTAGGAGAAGGAGCCAAATCAGGAGCTGCCGGAGCCGGTGGGAACGGAGCTATATCGTTGGGCATCGGAGGCATATCGGGAACACCCTGAGCAACAGGAGCTGACTTTTCTATCTTCCAAGCTCTCACATCGGTGTACCAACGACCATTAAACTCCCTACTTTCAAGATCAAAGCTAACCACGACATCTTCGCCGATAGCGGCAGGATATTGATCTACTTTATCACCGAAAAGATTGAAACAAACTTTTCGAGGATATTGCTCTTCTGTTTCCAAAACATACTCTTGCTTTTTCCACGGATTGCCTGCTTTCGAAACACCCTCCTGCAAAGGCAACACATGGATTATTCTTCCTTTAATTTCCATATTCAATTTACAAACTGTGTAATTATTCGGCAACAAATATAGCAAAAGGTAAGGGGTAAGGCAAGATGAAAACAAGTTTTTTTCACTCCGTTCTACCCAAACCTCATTTTATATCGCAAAAGCAGCGAGACTTCCAATAAAAACATTTTCACTTTTTTATTTGTTATATTACAAAAACCTTTCTCTATAACATTTATTAAAAAGGAGTTTTAACTAAACCCTCAATTTTATAACAAGTCACCTCTCTTGAAATCGGAAAAATCGCATTATCTTTGCAAACTGAGATTATATATTCAAACAAATGAAAGAAAAGCAATTACTTAAAACCATCGTAGAAGGCATTCAAGAAAAAAAAGGAAAGAAAATTACAACCGTAGATCTCTCAAAAATAGAATCGGCAGCCACCTCTCATTTTATTATTTGCGAAGGACAATCGACAACCCAAGTCATGGCGATTGCCGATAGTATAAGAGAATATGTATTACAAAACACAGGAATAAAACCTTTCGGATATGACGGATATCAAAACGGACAATGGATTGTTATCGACTACGGTAGCATATTGGCCCATATTTTTTTACCGGAATACCGAAATTATTATAAACTCGAACAATTATGGAATGATGCCAAATTGGCAGAAATTCCCGATGTGGAATAATTTTTGATACATCAACAGCACATTATATCATCAAAATATGGGAAACAACAATATGTCTCCATTAGGACCTAAAAAGAAAGGTATTCGATTCAATTTGTATTGGATGTACTCGCTCATCGCTCTCGTTTTAATAGGACTTTACTACATGAACGACAACACGATGAGTAAAGAAGTGAATTGGACCGAATTCGAAAAAATCGCCAAAGAGGGCGGTATAACCAGACTGACCGTTTTCGCCAAAAAAGATTATGCCGAAGCCCAACTGAACGACAGTACAGCCAAAGCTGTCTTTAAAACTGACAAAATAAACGGGAAACCAGTAATATATACCAATATTCCTTCGGGAGACAGTTTTGCAAAAACTCTCGATACGTGGAAAAAGGAAGATGGTTTTAATGCAGAAGTCTATTACGAAAACAGTAGTGACCTAACTAACATATTATGGTCGGTAGGCCCATTCATATTACTCATTGTATTTTGGATTTATTTAGCCCGCCGAATGACCAATCAAGGCGGAGGAGGCAGCGGAGGAGTATTCAATGTAGGGAAAGCCAAAGCTCAACTTTTCGATAAAGACGGCGCTGTAAAAGTGACGTTCAACGACGTTGCCGGATTATCGGAAGCCAAACAAGAAGTCGAAGAAATCGTAGAGTTTCTAAAAAATCCCAATCGTTATACCGACTTAGGTGGCAAGATCCCCAAAGGCGCCTTATTGGTAGGCCCTCCGGGAACCGGAAAAACATTATTGGCAAAGGCCGTTGCCGGAGAAGCCAACGTCCCGTTTTTCTCTTTATCTGGTTCCGATTTCGTAGAAATGTTCGTCGGTGTGGGAGCCTCTCGTGTTCGCGATCTTTTCAGACAAGCCAAAGAGAAAGCTCCGTGTATTGTCTTTATCGATGAAATCGATGCTGTGGGGCGTGCTCGTGGGAAAAATCCGAATATGGGTTCTAACGACGAACGAGAAAATACATTAAATCAGTTGCTAACCGAAATGGACGGATTCGGCTCAAACAGCGGAGTTATCATTTTGGCTGCTACCAACCGAGCCGACATATTGGATAAAGCATTGCTGCGCGCCGGACGATTCGACCGTCAAATCTACGTAGAACTGCCCGAATTGAACGACCGGAAAGAAATATTTAAAGTCCATTTAAGGAATGTAAAAATAGACGATTCTGTCGATGTAGACCTTCTGGCTCGACAAACCCCCGGCTTTTCGGGCGCAGATATAGCCAATGTCTGCAATGAGGCCGCCCTCATCGCCGCCCGAAAAAACAAAAAAAGCGTTCAACGGCAAGACTTCATGGATGCTGTCGATCGTATTGTCGGCGGTCTGGAAAAACGATCTAAGATTACAACCCAAGAGGAGAAACGCTCCATTGCCATACACGAAGCCGGACATGCTTCTATCAGCTGGTTATTGAGATATGCCAACCCCCTCATCAAAGTAACGATCGTTCCTCGCGGACGTGCATTGGGAGCCGCATGGTATCTCCCCGAAGAACGACAAATCACGACACGCGAGCAGATGCTCGACGAAATGTGCGCCACATTAGGAGGTCGTGCAGCAGAGGAAGTATTTCTCGGACGAATATCTACCGGTGCTTCCAACGATTTGGAGAGGGTTACCAAACAGGCTTATGCTATGGTCGTTTATTTCGGTATGAGCGAAAAATTACCGAATCTTTCTTATTATGATTCCACGGGGCAAGAATATGGATTTACCAAACCATATAGCGAAGACACGGCTAAACTCATCGATGAAGAAGTAAGCAAAATCGTACGCGAACAATACGAAAGGGCTAAAAAAATTCTAAAAGAGAATGCCGACAAACACGCCCAACTGGCAGAAGTATTGATCTCCCGTGAAGTTATTTTCTCGGAAGATGTCGAACATATCTTTGGAAAACGTCCGTGGGTATCTCGCTCCGAAGAAATCTTGCAGGACGAAGAATCGGCAAAACAAGAAGGAGAAAAAGCCGAGAAAGAAACCCAAGAAAAAGACACCTCGACAGGAAACGACAATACCCATGAAAGGGAAAACAAAACGGAGGAAAAACCAGAGAAAGATTCGGAGAATACATAGTTTTCACCAACTCCCCCTATATAAGAAAAGAGGTATCGACAAGTCGATATCTCTTTTTTATGTCGCATCACCAAAAAAGAGCCCTAAATAAACGTAAGTTTTTTCAGAGAATAGTTATATTTGTCAGCGATTTATCAAAACAAAAAAATCGTGAAAAATTTATTGACCCGAACTTTAACCGGTATCCTTTTTATCGTTATCATCACAACGGCCGTTCTATCAGGAGCTTATACATTTCTCTTTATATTCGGTATCATCTCGCTCCTCGGATATATCGAATTTATAAACCTGACTCAATTTGGCAGAAAGTTCGATAAGATATTACTCATGCTCGACATGGCAGGAGCCTGTGCCCTATTTCTGGCTGTATTTTCTTTCTCGGGACAATTACCATATAAATTCCAAAAGGCTTCTATCCTCACTTACGTTATTTACCTCATCGCACGTCCCGTCACGCAACTCTATTCGACACCCGAAAAATCGCCCATAACCAGTTGGGCATATAGCATTTTAGGTCAAATTTATGTTGTACTGCCTCTGGCCCTATTAGGAGTTTGGGGATACAAAAGCGACTATCAACTATTCATGAATACCGAATATTTGCTGATGGCTCTTTTTGTATTCGTATGGACAAACGATACCGGCGCATATATCGTAGGTTGTACGTTAGGTAAACATCGACTGTTCGAGCGCATATCGCCAAAGAAGTCATGGGAAGGATTTTTCGGAGGCTTGGCATTCTGTATCATACTCGCTTCTTTGGCAAACCACATCATACCGGGTATGCTTTCGACAGCCCAATGGATAGGTATGGGAATCTTAACCTCCATATTTTCCACTTGGGGAGATTTATGCGAGTCCTTACTCAAACGTACGGCAGGAGTAAAAGATTCCGGGAAAATATTGCCGGGACACGGGGGTATTCTCGATCGCTTCGACAGCGAGTTGATAGCCTCGCCCGTTATATTCATATATCTGACTTTCGTTTTATAACCCCGATGCTTGCATCGACTTCTTTTTTACATTAAATTTGTAATTATTCAAATATCCGCCTATGAACGACCAACGTTATAATCTGCGAGGCGTATCGGCTTCAAAAGAAGATGTACATAACGCCATAAAAAATATAGATAAAGGAATTTTCCCAAAAGCGTTTTGCAAAATTATACCCGACATACTCGGAGGAGACCCCGAATATTGCAACATCATGCACGCAGATGGAGCAGGGACCAAATCGTCATTAGCTTACATGTATTGGAAGGAAACTGGCGACCTCGGTGTATGGAGAGGTATAGCGCAAGATGCCCTCATCATGAACATAGACGATCTGCTCTGCGTAGGTGCGACCGACAATATACTCGTGTCCTCGACGATCGGACGGAATAAACTATTAGTTCCCGGAGAAGTCATCTCGGCAATCATAAACGGGACCGAAGAACTCCTCGCCGAATTGCGAGACCTCGGAGTAAACGCATATAGTACCGGAGGCGAAACGGCCGATGTCGGAGATTTGGTTCGAACGATCATAGTCGATAGCACTGTCACTTGTCGCATGAAACGGAAAGATGTCATATCGAATGGCAATATCCGGCCGGGCGATGTCATAGTAGGATTATCGTCCTATGGACAAGCCTCGTATGAAAAAAGTTATAACGGAGGCATGGGCAGCAATGGTTTGACATCGGCACGACACGATGTATTCGGGAAATATCTCGCGACCAAATACCCCGAAAGCTATGACAATGCAGTTCCTGACGAATTGGTATACTCAGGGACATTGAAACTTACAGACAAAATAGCCGAATTAGGAATAGATGCCGGTAAACTGGTATTGTCACCTACACGAACATACGCCCCTGTCATAAAAAAATTGCTCGACGAGATGCGGTCGCAGATACACGGTATGGTACACTGTTCGGGTGGAGCTCAAACCAAAATCATGCATTTCGTAGAGAAGATGAGAGTTGTCAAGAACAACCTCTTTCCGGTTCCGCCTTTGTTCAATATCATACAGGAACAATCGAGAACCGACTGGCATGAAATGTACAAAGTATTCAACATGGGGCATCGCATGGAAATCTATGTAGACTCATCGAATGCTCAAAAAGTTATCGAGATCAGTCATTCATTCGGTATCGACGCTCAAATTGTAGGATATACCGAAGCGTCCGATCGCAACGAGCTAATCATCGAATCGGACAAAGGACGATTTGAATATAGATAAATTCCGTTTCACACTTTAACTAAAACAACTATGTTAATTATAGGAATAGCCGGCGGAACCGGTTCGGGAAAAACCACCGTTGTACGAAAAATTATCGAAAGCCTACCCGCCGGACAAACTGCCGTTATTCCACAAGACTCCTATTATTGGGATAGCAGTCATATACCCGTAGAAGAAAGACAAAATATCAATTTCGACGAACCGGCTGCCATCGACTTCGATTTACTGGTAAAACATTTGAAAGAACTGAAAGCGGGACACTCCATCGAACAACCCATATATTCGTTTCTGACATGTACCCGCTCCAACGAGACAATAACCGTCGAGCCCCGCGATATAGTCATCGTCGAAGGTATTCTTATTCTTTGCAATGAAGAGCTCCGAAACATGATGGATATGAAAGTATTCGTCGATGCAGATGCCGACGACCGACTTATCAGAGTCATCAATCGGGATATTATCGAACGAGGACGTACGGTCGAGATGGTTATCGAACGCTACGAACGGGTTTTGAAACCGATGCATCTGCAACATATCGAACCTACAAAACGATACGCCGACATCATTATCCCCCAAGGCGGACACAACTCGGTGGCCATAGAAATCATGACCAATTTTATTTCCCACAAACTTAAAGGTTAGAAATCATGCGGAGGGCAATATCCTATTGGATATATATACTCTTCGTGCTGATTTTCGTCTCGGCTTGTGGAGGAAACAAACAGCACTCGTCAGAAAATGTCTTGAACGATTTCGATTCTATCTGCCAGCGTGGAGAATTACGTGTCTTGACATTGTATAGCTCCACGTCCTACTTTATTTATCGTGGAGAAGAAATGGGATACGAATACGAGCGTATCAAACAATTCGCAGATCACTACAACCTGAAAACGAAAGTCATCGTCGCCGACAACATCAAACGCCTCACCGAAATGTTGCAAAAAGGCGAGGGTGATATTATAGCTTATGAAATGCCCATTATCGGCGATGCCAAGAATGAATGGTTATATTGCGGAGCGGAAAACATCACTCACCAAGTGCTGATTCAACTTCGAAAACCTAAAAACGAAATGGTTAACGACGTTGTCGATTTAATCGGGAAAGATATTTATGTCGAAGCAGGATCTAAATACGAAGACCGAATCAAAAACCTCAACGATGAACTCGGCGGCGGGATACATATACATCATATCGACAAAGATACAGTCGTTACCGAGGAACTCATAGAAATGGTCTCTACGGGAGAGATACCTTACACTTTGGCCGATAATAACCTCGCGCAATTGAATCGTACCTACTATAACAACATAGACATTCATCTGAAAGTCAGTTTCCCGCAAAGAGCTTCATGGGCGGTAAACAAACACTCCAAATCCCTCGCTCATGCTATAAACCAATGGGTAAAGGAAAACCACAAATCAGACTCTTACCGAAGTATTTCCCGCAGATATTTCGAACTGAGTAAAACTTTACCGGCATCGGCCGTACTATCCATACCCAAAGGACAAATATCTATCTACGACCCTCTTTTTAAAAAATATGCCAAGCAAATAGATTGGGACTGGCGCATACTTGCCGCCCAAGCCTATAACGAATCCCATTTCGATACTTTGGCGGTATCGTGGGCCGGAGCGAGAGGGCTTATGCAACTGATGCCTCGTACGGCTCAGGCATTCGGTGTTTCCATGAACGAAATAACCAATCCCGAAAAAAATATCGGTGCGGCTGTAAAAAGTATCCAATCTCTCAACAAGAGTCTTGCCGATATCGAAGATAAAAATGAACGCATAAAATTTATATTGGCTGCTTATAATGGAGGGCTCGGACATATACTCGACGCTATGGCTCTCGCTAAGAAATATGGGAAAAATCCCCATGTATGGGATAAAAACGTGAGTGAATTCGTTTTACTTAAAAGCAACCCTGAATATTTCAATGACGAAGTTTGTAAATTTGGCTATTTCAAAGGCAGACAAACCGTAGCCTATGTCCATGAAGTTTTACGCTATTACAAAATATACCAAGAAAAAATTCCTTTATAAAAATCACATTCTCTAAAAAATTTATATATTTGTAGAATATAGGTGCGGTTCGGCATAGTCAAGTCGGAAATGCAATTTCTGTTTGCCTTTGCATTCACCTTTCGCTATATTTATATAAATAAAATACGAAGCATATATCCCATAATCAATAGAACCATTTGTTTTCATTCTTGTATTATTTTGTACATAAACATATTACTAACTTAAAAATTGAAGTTATGAAAAAGAACAAATTAAACATGGTTGTTGCCATAGCGTTGTGTGTATCGCTGGGTCTTTCTTCTTGTATCGGATCATTTAAATTGACTAATAAAGTACTCGGCTGGAACGAAGGTGTAGGCAATAAATTCGTAAACGAACTTGTATTCATCGCATTCCACATTATCCCCGTATATGAATTGACAATAGTTGCCGATGTTCTTGTATTGAACTCCATCGAATTTTGGAGTGGTGAAAATCTTGTATCTCAATCGACAAAAGAAGTAAAAGGAGAAAATGGAGATACTTACTTAGTAACGACCGATGAAAACGGTTATACGATTACCAATCAAAAAGACAATACGACTATCGGGTTCGTATTCGATAGCAATGACAACTCTTGGTCTGTTTCAGCCAATGGAGAAACGACGAAGTTTATGACATTCGTCGATGACAATCATGTAAAAATGCCGGGAGTCGATGGAAACGACATGATCATAGAACTCTCGCAAGCGGGTGTAATGGCTTATCAAGAAGCTGCACAGCACTTTAATTTCGCCATGAAATAATCATTAGACCATAACGCAAAAAAGAGGGAAGCCGATTGATCGGCTTCCCTCTTTTTTGTTCGAATAAATGGAGAGATATTTTTCAAAATTCCCGTCTCTCCCTCAACACTTTATTCCAACGCAACTTTTTCCAAAATCAAAACCAAATGGTTCCAAAATTTCTCTACCGCCGGAATATGCATCATCTCATCGGGCGAATGAACTCCCCGCAATGTAGGCCCAAATGAAATCATATCGAGCTGAGGATATTTCGTTAAAAACAATCCACACTCCAATCCGGCATGAATAGCCTTGATAGCAGGTGTCTGTTGGTATAATTCTTGATAAGCCTCAACGGCAATATCTTTGATGCGAGAGTGCATATTAGGCTTCCAACCCGGATACCCGTCGCCATGAGAAGGTTCAGCTCCGGCCAAACGGAACAGACACTCCACTTGATAAGCGATATCATATTTCTCCGACTCTACCGAACTGCGCTGACTGGTCGCCACGACAATCTTACCCGGCTCGGTCATTTTAACAGATGCCAAATTGGTCGAAGTCTCCACCAAGCCCTCTATATCGTGACTCATGGCTATTACTCCGTGAGGAGCTGCATAAAGAGCGCTTATCAAAGCACGGGCGACTTTATCCTCTATCATAAATTCAGGAGTATCGGCAGTCACCATGTCCACAGTCACATTGGGATCAACTCCGCTCAATTCAGCAGCGACATCGGCAGCATAATGATTCAACTCGGCTCGAACAGCCTCTTTTTCCTCGGGGTTCACCGCGATGACAGCCATTGCCTCCCGCGGTATGGCATTGCGCAAATTACCACCGTCAATAGCACATAAATGTACTTCGTGACGTTGCATACACAACCATAAAAAACGAGCCAACAATTTATTGGCATTTCCTCGACCCAAATGAATATCCCCGCCGGAGTGGCCTCCCAAAAGATTCTTTACCTCGACACGTAAATAAAATTTACCGGCGGGTAACGCTTCTTGCTTATATGTAAAAGTCGATGTCGTATCGATACCTCCGGCACAGCCGATAAAAATCTCAGCTTCATCTTCCGAATCGAGATTCAATAAATATTTGCCATCGATCATTCCGGACTCTAATCCGAAAGCTCCCGTCAAACCCGTCTCCTCATCGACCGTAAACAGAGCTTGTATCCGTCCGTGCTTCAACTCTTTATCGGCAAGAACAGCCATAGCTGCCGCCATACCTATACCGTTATCTGCTCCTAATGTCGTTCCGCGAGCCTTCACCCATTCTCCATCTATATACGTTTCGATAGGATCTCGCTCAAAATCATGCTTCACATCTCCGTTTTTCTCACACACCATATCCATGTGAGCTTGCAATATTACCGTAGGAGCTCCTTCACAACCCGGAGTAGCTTCTTTGGTAATAACTACATTCCCGGTTTTATCGACCTTTACTTCAAGGTTCTGCTCCTTAGCGAAGTTCAATAAAAACTCACGAATACGTTCCTCCTTTTTCGAAGGGCGGGGAACCCCGGTTATCGCATCAAAATAGTGCCAAATTGATGTCGGTTTCAGCTCTTTTATGTCCATACTTTTTATATTTTAGTTGCAATTTGATCACTGCTAAACTTTCTGTATTCGAAGAAATTTATGTTAAAATTCACTCTTTTGCTGATTCTGTCGGCAAAATATTTCCATTCTTCGACCGAAATCACATTTTCCTTTCCTATCTTTGCAAAACAAAGATAATGTAAAAGCACAATCAATGAGTTTGTTTTTGCTATATATCGCTTATCTTTGTTTTACTATACAAATATAGTGAAAGGTAAGAGAAGGACAAAATGGACAAGTCCATTTTTCACTCCGAACCTCGGTCTATATTCGATGAAATCAAATATAGTCAAAATGTGGAATATTTTACTTTTTACCGTAGGGTTTGTTGCAGTGGCTGTCGTTCTTTTGGGAATAAGAGTTTTCTTCGTGAAAGGAGGTCGTTTCCCGAGTTCGCACATCAGCGACAACCGGCATTTACGAAATAAAGGAATCGTTTGTGCTGTATCGACCGATGCCCTAGAACGGAAAAAATGATCTGGTAAACGCAATATAAATTTTTAGACTGATAAATACGAATTATGAAAACATTCACCCTTGCAATCCGGATTACAACTGTGGTTGCCCTTTCTTTATTGATGGTACAATGCGGCAATAAACAGGCTGCTCCGAACCAATCCGTAAGCGATGACACTACTATTTCTTCCTACGGAGACAAACTACCTATCGCCTATATTAATGTAGATTCTTTGCTTTCAAAATACAACTATGCCAAAGATCTAAATGAAAAGATGATCAACAAGCAAGAAAATGCAAGAGCATCCATCAACGAAAAAGCGAGACAATTGAAGAAAGAACAAGACGATTTTCAACGTAAATATCAAAATAACGCTTTCCTCTCTCCCGAAAGAGCCCAACAAGAATATCAACGATTGGAAAAAAAGGCTGCCGACTTGCAAGAATATGCTCAAAGATTGGAAAACGAAAATATGCTGGAACAACAAAAAATGTTGATGCAAATGAACGACTCGATCAATCTCTTTATCAAAGAATATAATAAAGAAAAGAAATACGAGGCTATCTTCAATAATGCCAGCACGCTTTATATCAATCCTCAATATGACATAACCAACGAAGTGGTCGAACTATTGAATAAGCGATATACTTCTGCAAAGAAATAAAAATTAGGAATTAATCTTTTTTTTTACAAAACCTGTTACCGAAATGTAGCAGGTTTTATTCATATTATAAAATGAAAAACATCTTCCATTTCATTATTACAGCCGGATTCGTTTCCATGCTCCTTGTTTGTTGCCAATCCCAAGAAGAAAAAAAGCTAACAGAATCTTTATACGGAAAACAAATGGTCGCCATCGGCAACAGCATCACAGCGCCCAAAGATTCGTGGGCATGGATCACAGCCCAACATTTCGACATGGAACTAACCAACTTAGCCGTGTCGGGAGCCCAATGGACCGACTATCAAGGAACAACTGTCGATACGAATCCGAAACCCGTATACGACGGTGTACACACAAATAATGTCATATCCAATCAAGTATATCGGTTTTTACAACTGATAGTACCCGAAGGTGAAATTATATCGGAAACCGAAGGAGAAAAATTCCATACTTCCACCCCAGCTCCTTTAACTGGATTAAAAACTAAAAATTCTACATTCGCCCCGGCTATTGTCATTATATCCTGCGGAACGAACGATAGTTCTAACGGAAAGCCTATTGGAGATCCATCGGAACTGGACAAGCCCGACCAAGAGACAGACAGAAAAACTTTATATGGAGCTATAAACTGGGCTGTCTCCATCATTCGTAAATACAGTCCCGATACCGAAATCGTATTGCTGACTCCGATCCAGCGTTCTTCTCATTCCCAAAAATTACCGATGTTTGTCGATGCTATCCTGCTTGCCGGAGAAAAACTGAACTGTCCGGCAATCAACATGTATGAAGAATCGGGTATTACAGAAGCCGTTGAAGCCAAAGAACATAAATATCTTTACGACGGACTGCATCCCAACGCTCTCGGACAACAATTAATGGGAGAAGTCGTTATCAAGCACTTGACAGAGTTATACGAAAATAAACAGTAAATAAACACTACTTCATAAACGCCCTTCGTCGACATAACTGAAATAACCATCTTCACCGACAATGATGTGGTCAAGAACCGAAATATCGAATAAAACGGCAGCCGACTTTATTTTTTCGGTTACTCTATCATCGGCTTGACTGGGATTAAGATTATTCGAAGGGTGGTTATGACACAAAATAACAGCCGATGCCAATTGCTGTAAAGCCGATCGCATAACTAATTTTACATCGACCACCGTCGCAGAAGTTCCCCCTTGACTGACTTTGATCGTATCTATCACCCGATTGGCCCGATTAAGCAGCAAGACCCAAAACTCTTCATGAGGCAAGTCTATCATCTGTCCCCTCAATAAATTATATACATCGGCACTGCCGCTTATCGAAGGTCGTCTGGGCAATTCTTCGTCGCGACGCCGCCGACCTATTTCAAGAGCGGCCATAATAGTAATAGCCTTAGCTTCTCCTATTCCCTTAAATGGCTTTACAAAATCGTCCATTCCGTATTTACCCAAGTTGTTCAAGCTGTTTCCAGCCGAATTGAGTATACGTTGGGAGAGTTCAACCGCTGTTTCATCGACATTGCCCGAACCTATCAAAATAGCTATGAGTTCAGCATTACTCAACGCCCTGATGCCGTGTAGCATCATCTTTTCACGAGGACGGTCCTCGATTGCCCATTCGGTAATTTTCAGTTTCTCTCTTTTCCTGTCCATTGCTATTTTCCTTTTCGCAAACGCACCTCTTCTGCCTCGTCCCTCCCCCTGCCTAACAGAACTTTATAAAAAAACGCTTTCAGAAAACCCATGCCATATCCCCCAAGCTGTATTATACTGGCGACTACCGACAAAGCTGCTATTTTCAACCGTTTGTTCACGCACCATGAAACTAAGAAAACAGCAAACAAATATATCGCTAACGGCAAGATAGCCGGCCACCAGAAAAAAGAGGCGACTATCATGGCTAACGTACCTATGACAAAACATGCCGGGAACCAATGAACCAGTTTCAACGTATCAGGATAGAGTAAATAAAGGGAAATGCGCGACATGCCGAAGATATAAATCTGTCTGAAAAACAAACGCATACTAATTCTTCGTTTATGATAGACAAACGCATCGCGGATAAGAGATATACCAAAACCGGCCTGACGAATGCGGGTACTCATATCGATGTCTTCACTGAACATTTCTCTAAATCCCCCGACTCGAGCATAAACCTCTCTCGAAAATCCCATATTGAATGTTCTCGGCGTAAATTTTTCAAGTTGAACTTTTCCGCCTCTGATTCCTCCTGTCGTCAGGAATGACGTCATCGAGTAATTTATTGCCTTCTGAACGTCACTGAACGAATCGTGAGCAGCATCGGGCCCGCCGAAACAATCGGTATAATGCCGATTCAATACTGCATTTAAAGCCTCGAAATAACCTTCCGGAATCACACAATCCGAATCAAAAAAAATGAAATAACTCCCCACGGCTCTTTCCAGCCCATAATTACGGGCTATACTTCGACCCTCGTTTTCTTTATAATAATAGTGTATATCCACTATACGGGCATATCTTTTCACGGCATCGGCACAACATACCGTCGAACCGTCTTCTACTATTATCACTTCAAAATCTTTATAGGTCTGTTTCGACAGACTTTCCAAAAGATCATTCACCTCGTCGGGACGATTATATACCGGAATTATGATCGAAAAATAAGGCATAACGACAATTATTCAGTTTGAGACAAATGTAGAGAAAGGTGAGCGCAAAGGCAAACGGAAAGCACATTTCCGATTTGACTCTGCCGAACCGCATCCTATATTCTACAAATATAGTGAAAGTTGAGTGCAGAGACAAGAGGAAATCATATTTTCAGCTTGGCTATGCCGAAACGAATCCTACATTATACAAATATAGGTAAAGTCGAATGCATAAAAACAAACTTGTTTAAGATTTTTGTCGAGACGCATACCATATTCCATAAAAAACAGAGAGAACAGAGGTCACTTTCGGCACTACCGTTTCTTCCCTATCGTATTGCGAATCCCCGTAAAGCACGGAACATGGCAAGGGAGAAGTGTAAAATATATCCTTACACCCCAAAAGGAGAATAATCCTTTAAACGCCTCTCCTATACCTGCGGCATTGCGGGGCATTCACACACTCCTCCACTGTGTTTTGCACAGCAAAATATAGGGGAGGTGCGCAGTGACAGAGGGGTTAATACATACAATCAAAATTTTATCCTATCTTTCCAACCCCTCTCCTCAGAAACTACTGTTTCTTCGGTCTCTCCCCTATATTGCTCCGCAACACAGGGGAGAAGGTTGAATAGTTCCCGCTCACTACAAAAACGCCAAACCATAAAGAAAAAAGTTCACCCTCTCCTCCGCCGGCCCCATAACATTACGGGACACGGCAGAGGAGAGGGTGAAATGCAATCCCATCGCATTCGCTAAAATTTAGGTCTATCCCCTCGAACTTTTTACTGAACCGAAGAAGCCTCTATGTACATAGAGAAAAGGAGTTCGAGAGAATAAAAAACGGAGTTCGCTTATGGTGAACTCCGTTTCATACATCTTATTTAGATTGAATCTTATTTCGCACGTTCGATATAAGAACCGTCGCGAGTATCTACAACAATCATCTCTCCCGTTTCTATAAAAAGAGGAACACGCACCGTAGCCCCGGTTTCCACCGTAGCCGGTTTAGTCGTATTAGTCGCTGTATCGCCCTTCAAACCGGGTTCGGTATAGGTAACTTCCAGCTGCACCTTTACGGGAAGCTCGGCAAACAAAACAGTTTCGGTAGAAGCATCGGAAACGACTTCGACAACCATGCCTTCTTTCAAAAAGTCTACCCCCGTAATCAAGTCCTTATTGATGATAAGGTCGTCCCACGTTTCTTGATTCAAAAAATGATAATGTTCTCCTTCATTATAAGAGAATTGATACGGACGACGTTCTACACGAACATCTTCCAGCTTTTCGCCTATATTGAAACGGCGTTCGAGCACCCGACCCGATACCACATCTTTCAATTTGGTACGCATAATCGTATTGCCCTTACCCGGTTTTACATGTAAAAATTCTACACAGAAATAGAGTTTTCCGTCCAAACGAATACAAGTTCCGTTTTTAATGTCTTGCGAGTTAATCATACTTGTCTTTATTACTTTATTTTGGATTTATATTATTCTTTGTTTCTGATGATTCCAAATGCAAAAGTAAATTAAATCGGTAAAATCTCAAAAAGAAAACCCCAAAAATAGATTATCTCTTGGTTTATTAAAAAAAAGTATCTATTTTTGCAGTCCGAAAAAAGAATAATAACGATAAAATATAACGGCAATGAAAAGAACATTTCAACCTTCAAACAGAAAGAGAATAAACAAACACGGATTCCGCCTGAGAATGTCGACTGCCAATGGTCGTCGTGTATTAGCCAGCCGTCGCGCCAAAGGTCGTGCTAAATTGACGGTATCGGACGAAAGACATCCTTTCTAAAATTTTTTATTCGACATAATAAAGAAAGCCGTATCGATCGATACGGCTTTCTTTATATCTATACTTCTGTAATTCTACACTTCCTTAGAACAGAATATTCGCTGTCGCACCCCATGTGAGAGCATGAATCGTGCGGTTTTTCGATGAAATATCCATGATACCCAGTTCGGTAGAGGGAGACAAGCCCAACGAAGTCGAAGTAGACGAGTAGTCGCAAAACAGCCTTGCCCCGAAATTGCGCTTCAACACATAACCAACCGACACGCCTGCACTCCAAGCAAATCCGTTATTTCCCAATTTTATCTCGTCACGACCGATCGAGCGGTCCAATACATAACTATATCCAGCCAACGCCTTACACCCCAAGCTCCAACGTCTTGTAAAAGGATATGAAAAATAAGCCCCAGCCATAACCCGGCTCTCATCTATCGCCTCTAACGAGACATCGGGACGATTATTCAGCGACACGGGGATATTGGACACCGTCGCCAATCCGCCACAACCTATGTATTTATTGAAAAAATAAGCTCCTTCGACACCCATACGGCTACCTATATTCGTGTTTATTCGAAGTCCGTTACCTAAATCTATACTTCCCAACCCGGATACAAAGCCCATATAAAGCCCCACAAACGAGGGATTTTCCAACAAAGGATAATATCGGGGGGATTCGAAATTAAGACCTTTATCCTTAAAAATCAAATCGGCCAAATAATAGCCTAATTCTGTCGAAAGAATACCTATACCGGCTCCCGCCAACACATCAGACAACCAATGCCTATTATTCAATATCCGACTAATTCCCGTAGCCGTTGCGACTGTAAAAGCCGAAATGCTATACCACGGACTACGATCGCCATACTCCTTATGCATCATCATGGCCGCCATAAACGCAGTAGCCGTATGTCCCGAGGGAAAGGATTTATAATTGCTTTTATCGGGTCGACGCACATGAGCTGTATATTTAATGGTATTGACAACCGAAGCCATTATGGCCACGGAAAAAGCATCGGAAACCAACATACGTCCCCACGAACTGCGACTTTCCACACCGAATCCTTTCAACCCTAACATAACTACGGCCGGAGCATATTGCAGATAATCGTCATAACCATAATGAAAATTCGGAACAAAATCTTCTCTAAGTTGACGAAAATGCTCGCTGCCATGTTTCACCGACAAACCGGCAATAACCAACGGAACTCCCACGTAGGTCATCTGGAACCACTTCGCATCGGTGATTTTATCGGCTTTCCTCTGAAACGGTTGTTCGTAAACGAGCGGTCTTAAATCGACAATCGTATCGTTAACCTCTGATTTAGGAGCGACTGCTCCTACTTTAAATACCGAAGAAGACAGCAACCCGGTCACCAACAATCCTGTAATGAATCTCATCTTATCGAGCGATTAGAATAATATAATAAAAACGGAACAAATTTCTATTATTTATTCCGTTTATCCAAAATAAATTAAATATTTTAAACCCGTTCTAATTTCCCAAGAGACACATACCAAATAAATCCCGATACTCGGTCATATCCCATCTTTTCAATCAAGGAAGTATAAGTATTTACTTGTCTTTTATATGAGGCACGTTCCACATTCCCGAATTTATAATCGACAACGATAACCTCATTGTCCGTTTCGACAACCCGATCGGGGCGATAAAACGAACCATCGGGCTGTAAAATTTCCCTTTCCGTCCACACGTTCACCCCCAGCGAAAACCACGAACTCACTCGTTCGTCAGCAAGCCAACGATTTATATCCTCACGAATCGATTTCGACTCCGACTCGGAAAGCTCTCCCGAACGGACGAACGCAGCAATTGTATCGTCGATGCGATCGAGAGTTTCGATCTGGCTCAAAATGCGATGCATGAGCGTACCGTATGTACGATCCTTCCCCTCACCGAAAACGCCCTTCCCTTGCAATCGCAAGTGCAACCGATTTCCCGGTTCGATAGAGCGATATATACCGGCAGGAAAAGACGGTACGACAGAAACGTTTTTCTTTTTTTTCTCGGCTCGCCAATCGATTCCGGCCTCATAATGAAGATCTCCGCCGTCGTTCCCCTCCGGGAACAACACTTCACTCAGCATTGCCGAGATACTGCTGAAACGCCCTTTGTCGCTTTTATTTTTAACAGCCGGAGCAAAAATATGCAATTCTTCTTCCGTCCGGGTAAAAGCAACATAAGCGATATTCAGATTATCGATACAAGCATACATCTTTTCATCGAAATACTCAGTTGCGTAATAAGTCTGGGCCAAACTGCTACCATATCGTAACGGTAGCACCGGAATACGAGAAAAAGGCTCTTCATGAGTATGACACCAGACAAAATTGGTTTGATTGGACTGATGATCCAAACTCCAATTACAAAAAGGAATGATTACGACTTTAAATTCAAGGCCTTTGGATTTATGTATAGTCATTACCCGCATGGCATCTTGCTCCTGCGGAGTCGTCACCGACAACTTATCCTCATTATCGTCCCACCACGACAAGAACGAACCCAAGTCGGCCGTATGTGTCCGACAATAATCCAAAACATAATCTTGAAAAGCCTGTATATACACCCGTTCACCTTCGTCAGCCCCCTCATCTGAAAAATAAGAAATAATCCGCTCGCACATCTCGAACAAAGGCTCTTTGCGAATACTCTCGACAAAGGAGAAAAAATCATTATCGAGATGCCTCCCGATGTTCTCTCTATCTTCGAAATAGGACAAAATAACCGCATCATCAGACGCCTTGAATTTTCGGCTATTATATTCATAGACAGCCAACAGTCGGTTCAATTCGATCGAAGGATCTTGAATATATCTCAAAATTCCTATCAACAAATTGATTATAGGAGAGTTTCTTATCAACAACGACTCACTCGATATAACGTCGTAACGATAACGCCCATCGGTATTCTCGGAATTCAGACGCAACAACAAATCGACAAGCATGGTCCCTTCTCTGGCAGTTCTCGTCAAAAACGTTATGTCGCCGGGGGTGTACCCCCTATCCTGTAAATCCCTCAACAAATCGGGAATACGAGCTAAGGACTCGTTATAAAAATCCTCCTTTTTATCCGACTCCCACATCGTTACAGAAACATGACCGCTGCGCAAAAGATTCGAATCGGCGACTCTCTGCCCGATATCGGCATAAGCCTTTTCTATCTTGACATCGAAGCTCCCTTCGACCAAAGCGGACTCCTCAATCTCTCGCTCTAACTTCTGCTGTAACAAACGAGCAGCCTCGCCAAAGATTCTATTATTAAACTCTACTATGCAGGCACAACTACGATAGTTCATATTCATAGACCTTTCGCTATATTGCGACGGTCTGAACAACGACTGAACGCCTTCATTCAACAAAGACCAATCGGAGTTACGCCACCGATAAATGCTCTGTTTCACATCACCCACAATCAAATCGGTGTGGTCATGGCTCAAACTCTCTCCTATGAGAGGTGCGAAGTTTTGCCATTGCAGTTTGGAGGTGTCTTGAAACTCGTCGATCATAAAATGGTTGACCCTCGTCCCTATTTTTTCATAAATGAACGGGGCATCGTTCTCGTTGATAACCGCATTGAGTATACCGGCCGTATCGGACAGGAGAAGTACGTTATGTTCCTTTTCGTACTCCTCGATACGGCGGTCTATATCGACCAATATCCCCAAAGCATAAATATACTTCGAACTTTGTACCGCTGTGTTGTAACGCACATAAGGTTCTCCGAAACAATTTACCATTTCCTGCAACACCGGATTAAGTTCCTCATAGAGACTATCTATACAAGCCGGTATTTCTTTTTTCAAAAACCAACCGTCCCGATTGCCCACATTTGCCCGAAAAGTCTGTGTCGGAGGCTCCACTTTTCCACCGACAATTTTTTTAAGATACTGAATCCAAGAACGCCCCTTCCCCTTAAAATCATCGGGCGACAATCCATAACGTTCGAGTACAGCCATAGCCGCCTCCCCCAATTTCCGTAAAAGGGACTCGAACTCGACACGGATACGGCGCATCTCTTTCAGATAATCGTCAAGAACCGACTTATCCTTAATTTGCGAAAGTATCTCGTTACGAAACAATTTATAAGTTTCTTTCGATAACTCCCCGGCCAGTTCTCTCAAATCGTCTTTCCGTTCGGATCGATTTCCCAAGCTCCACCAGTTCCCCGACTCTATACGTTCCTCGGCATAATGTATCAGCCAGTTGAGAAGACCTTTTTGGTCGACATCGGACAATTCGGAATACATGCGGTCTATGGCAGAAGCCGTAACGAAATCGTTATCCATCTCTATCTCAAAACTGCCCTGCAATCCAATTTCGCGGGTAAAATTCCGAAGCACTTGTTGAAAAAAACGGTCGATCGTGCTGATATTGAAATAAGAAAAATCGTGTAACAAAACATACAGCGTCTCCGAAGCTATACCCCGAATCTGTTCAACCGTACAACCGAACAGTTGCATCAAGCCATCGACATAAGGCGACTTCTCCGTATCGTGCGCCAATATATCGAGCTGGAAAACGATACGATGCTTCATCTCTTCGGTCGCCTTATTGGTAAATGTAACCGCTAAAATACGTCGATGCTGTGCATCGCTCTTCCGATATAACTGGTAACGCCCCTGTTCGTCCCTATATCCCAACAGCAATTTAATATACTCCAATGTCAGGGTATAAGTCTTACCCGAACCGGCCGATGCTTTGTATATATGTAACATAAAATCAGATAATGCGAGCTCGATACCCTTCCGACAATAAAATTTCCAACACTTTTTGACGGAAATCTCCCTGAATCAATATATCGCCTTCTTTATCAGACCCTCCTACCCCGCACTTGGTTTTCAACTTTTTCGCCAAAGCCTTCAAATCCTCGGCCGTACCGACAAATCCGGTCACGAGTGTAACCGATTTTCCGTTTCTGTTGCGTTTATCCAACGATATGCGCAACTGTTGTTTCCCCGGTTCCAAAGTTTCGGGTTCATCTTCCTCGCCATTATCGAATTTGAAATCGGGATTCGTAGAATAAACTACATTCAATCTGTCTTTCCAATCATTATTTTTTTTCATTTCGGTAATTTTATCTCTTCTATTAATTTAGGATATAAAAGGCAATCTCGCATAGTTAAATTCAAAAACCGTTTTCATTTGTCTCTGCTCCCGCCTTTCGCTATATTTGTAGAATATAGGATGCGTTTCGGCATAGCCAACCCCGAAATACAATTTCCGTTTGTCTCTGCTCTCACCTTTCACTATATTTGTCCTCAAAAATAATAAAGATAGCGATACGAAACAACCCGCATCGCTTTTTATTCAGCAATAAACCGAGCGATTTCCCGTTATATAAAATACGATGAAAGATATTACGAGACATCACGATATATTCCTTGCAAACCGTTTGTCCTTATTGCGTATATGGCTGTGCATAAGTACGCTCTTTTTTACCATAGAGACATCGTTTGCACTCAACCCCAGCCGTTATGCGACCCAATCGCAACTCGCCGACGGATATTGGGTGAAAGTGGCTGTTTACGAATCCGGTATTCACCAAATCACCTATCGGGAACTCCGTAGATGGGGGTTTTCCGATCCCTCGGCCGTGACCGTTTTCGGATACGGAGGCGCCATGCTACCCGAAACATTTTCTGAGAACGATATAGACGACCTGAATCAGTTACCCGTCATACGCACCGACAGTAAAATATTGTTCTACGCACAAGGCCCCACTTCATGGTCGTATAACGAAAAAACCAAAGAATACGACCATGAACAAAACACATATTCTACCGCAGGATATTATTTCCTGACCGACAGTAAAAATCAATCGGCGACCATCGCCGAACGGGAAGGGGGACAAACGACCGGATTACAGGACATAACTTCATTCGACGAACACGCCGTGTACGAACAGGAATTATATTCTCCCGGTTCGACAGGACGATTATTTTTAGGCGACGATTTCCGTTATACGACATCTAAGAGTTTTACATTCGAACTTCCCGGTGTAGACAATTCCTCTCCTGTAAAATTAAGAACTTCTTTCGGAGCGAAAATATTAGGTGGAACTGCCACACTTGTCTTTACCCGCAATGGACAAACTCTTCCATCGAGCAACACCGACAATATAGGAGCAGGATCGAGCAGTTCTTATGACTTCGTAAGAATGACCTCGACGCTCAAAGAAATCGACCTCGACAGCGAGGAACTGGCTTTTACGCTCCTTTTCCGACAAAACGGAGGTTCTCTCTCTATGGCCCGTCTCAATTATTTTCGGTTCAACTACAAAAGAAAATTGCAATTATACAACGGAAGTATCCAATTCCGGCTGGGTCAGCTCCCTGCGAACAGTTGCTATAACCTGCAAGGTTACTCGACGACGACTCATATCTGGGATATATCGGATCCTCTGAATCCCGTTTCTGTCAAACCCAACGTCAACAACGGTAATGCACGTTTCGTACCTACGAAAGGAAATGAAGAATACATTGCATTCGACGAACAAGCTACCGTTGCCTCGGTAGAGTTTATTGAAAAAGTGCCTAACCAAAATTTACACGGTTTGACAACCCCCGACATGGTTATTCTCACGCCCAAAGAATATATCTCCTACGCCCAAAGCATCGCTCGATTGCATAATGAGAACGACGGTATGGAGGTAGCTGTCATCGACCATGAAACCGTATTCAACGAATTCTCCTCGGGAACACCCGATGCGACAGCCTATCGACGACTGATGAAAATGTTTTTCGATCGAAAAGGCGGCCTCGACGGAGAGCCTTTATACCTGTTGCTTTTTGGAAAAGGATTATACGATAACCGAAAAATAGGAGAAACCGGTAAATATGTGAAATACCCCACACTCCTCACATACCAGCACGGCAGCGGAACAGACGAACGTCAATCCTATACGACAGACGATTACTTCGGATTCCTCGACGACGATTCCGGGAATAGAATAGCGTCGGATAAACTCCGTGTCAATATAGGCCGTTTGCCCATAAAAAGCGAACAAGAAGCCAAAGATGTGGTATCCAAATTATACAATTATATAGAGAATAACGATAAGGGCTCTTGGAAAAATCAGGTTCTTGTCGTCGCCGACGATGAAAATTATGCCATTCACATGGAACAGGCCGAAGAGATTTGCAGCATTATGGAGAATAGCGATGCCCACTGTTTCATCAACAAAGTCTACACGGATGCTTACACGGCAGAAATAGGCTCCACGGGACGAACATACCCTTCGGCCAAGAAAAAATTATTACAAATTTTAGATGACGGCGTTCTCGTAGTAGATTATATAGGTCACGGCAGTACCGTGGCATGGACACATGAAGATTTGTTGAATATAGGCGACATTCAATCCATGTATTTAAAAAGGTTGCCACTGTTTATCACAGCGACTTGTGACTTCGGACGTTACGATCACGAAGAAACATCGGGTGGAGAAATCCTTTGCCTGAATCCGAACGGAGGAGGTATAGCCCTCATCACCACGACCCGAGTCGTTTATATCAGCGACAATCACTATCTCAACAGTGGTGTAGCGCAACAAATATTCAAGAAAAATGCAAATCACGAGTATCCACGACTCGGCGACATATTGCGTGAAGCGAAATGCAACATTGCACAAACAGATAGCAACAAACTGAACTACACCCTATTGGGAGATCCGGCTCTAAAATTATTATACCCCGATTACCAAATTAAGGTAACCGAAATAAACGGGCTTGACATTTCTCAAACCACACCGACCATACAAGCGAGAGACTCCGTTTCTATAAAGGGAGAGATATATACCCCCGGAGGAGAAAAAGCGACCGATTATAACGGTATCATCTGTCCGACGGTCTATGATTCCGAAGTAACCGTGGTAACCCACGGTTATGGAGAGGAAGGCAAAGCCATAGAATTTAAAGAAAGGAGCAACCGCCTTTATGTGGGAAAAGACTCTATCGTCAACGGCATTTTTGAAATTTCATTCAAAGTCCCGAGAGAAATCAACTTTGCCGATGACAAGGGATTGATAAATCTATATTGCTACAACGATGAAGGTCAAGAGGGAAACGGCAATGAATCCAACTTTATCGTAGGAGGATTTAACGACGACTCGAACGAAGATTTTGAAGGTCCGCAGATATACTCTGCCTACCTCAACTCCGAAGAGTTCAAATACGGCGATACGGTCAACGAATCGCCTCTGTTTATGGCCGAGGTGTATGATGAATCGGGAATAAACATATCCGATGCCGGTATCGGGCATCAGATGACTATTACCTTAGACGATAAAACCGTATATACCGACGTATCTTCTTACTTCCAACCGGCATTGGGCGAATTCGGCAGAGGGTTTATCGCATACCCTTTGAGCGGACTGAGCGAAGGGGAACACTCTTTACGATTAAAAGTGTGGGACACCGAAAACAATTCGTCGGAAACCGAAATAGGCTTTACGGTAAAGGCCGGATTAAAACCTGTTATTTATGACTTGTATGCCGATCGTAACCCGGCCAGCACTTCGACAAATTTCTATTTGAGACACAACAGACCGGATGCTGTGATAAACGTAACCATATCGGTATATAATCTGATGGGAGTAGAAGTATGGCGTTATACGGGAAAAGGTCTCTCCGACATGTACAAGTCCTACCCGATTACATGGGATTTGACCGACGGTAGCGGAACTCGGGTTCCCGGTGGTATCTACTTGTACAAAGCGATTATATCGACCGACAACGAACACGAAACCACTCGTTCGAAAAAACTCTGTGTGACCGGCAGAGAATAGCCTGTTTCTTCGACAAGGATATACATCGCCGATCCCTTTTAAGGGATCGAGTAAAAAATATTTGAACCAAAATTCAGTATTTTGTTATATCTTTGTATATCAAACAGTCAAAAAGATGTATAATTCGGAATCGAAATCTACAATTAAATTACCGGAGCCTTCGCTTCGCAGGCTTCCGTGGTATTTGGCTTATATAAAATTGCTACAAACAAAAGGAGAAGAATATGTTTCTTCCACACAAATAGCAAAGGAAATAGGCGTAGATTCGTCGAAAATAGCCAAAGACCTCTCTTTTATCAATATTTCGGGGAAAACACGTGTCGGTTATGAAATAAATTCGTTAGTCGCTGTACTGGAAGAATTTCTCGGATTCACGTCTATGCACAAAGCATTCATTTTCGGAGTTGGAAGTTTGGGGGCCGCGCTCATGCAAGATTCGGGATTGTCGCAATACGGTCTCGAAGTCGTTGCCGGGTTCGATGTCAAACCCGAGTTGGCAGGAACTTTCATTAATCATATTCCGGTATATCCCCTGTCTCAATTCGCTCAAAAGCAAAAAGAGTTGGGTGTACAAATAGGAATATTGACCGTCCCGATAGATAAGGCTCAAAGTGCGACAGAAGAGATGATAGCCGGAGGTATCAAAGCGATTTGGAACTTTACCCCTTACCGGATTCGAGTTCCCAAACATATAGTTATTCAAAATACATCTATTTATGCTCATTTAGCCGTTATGTTCAATCGGTTAAATAATATCAAGTAAATTCTCATGAAAATAATTGCCGTCGGTTGGAATTATAGAGGACACAATACAGAGATGAACCAAAAAGAAACTCCTCAAAATCCCATCATTTTTTTTAAACCCGAAACGGCTTTACTAAAAGACGGGAAGCCATTTTTTTTACCTCAATTCTCCGACCGTATCGAATACGAAACCGAATTGGTTTTCCACATTTCCCGATTAGGGAAAAACATAGCCGGTAAATTTGCACATCGATACTACGACTCTGTAACGGTAGGTATCGACTTCACGGCCAGAGACAAGCAAGCCGAAGCAAGGGCGAACGGAAATCCGTGGGACATTGCAAAAGGATTCGACAACTCGGCTCCCATCGGAAAATTCATTCCATTACCCGAACAAACACCCAAAGCCGACAATATAAATTTCTCTTTGTTTATAAACGGAGTAAAAGTACAACAAGGCAATAGTCAAGATATGATTTTCCACATCGATGAACTCATCGCTTATATCAGCCAATTCTATACCTTGAAAATAGGAGACCTCATCTTTACCGGGACACCGGCAGGAGTAGGACCCGTAAAAATAGGAGACCATCTCGAAGGATATTTGGAAGAGACAAAAGTACTTGATTTTTTTGTTAAATAGCCATTAGTTTATACCAATGCCTCATACGATTAAGCGAATACAAAAACAAAGAATATTATCCATTATAGCTTGTTTTTATATTTTACTCCAACCTACATACGGAAGAGATCGACAAGACTATGCGGAAAACTCCATATTAGCGGAAGGCAATTGGGTAAAGATATCGACAACCGATGCAGGAATTTACCAAATAACAGAAGACTCTTTGAGGGCTTGGGGTTTTACAGACCCTTCAAAAATAAAACTGTTCGGATATGGAGGAACCGTCATCGATGAACTATTTGCAAACAGCGATAACTACATAGACGACCTACCGCAAATTCCACTTTGGCAACATAACAACAAACTATATTTTTATTCGCAAGGCACTACCAAATGGTCTTTCGATTCTGCCAGTCAAGAATTTGTACATCGGCTTCACCCCTATTCTACATATGCCTGCTATTTCCTGACAGATAGAAACATCGAATCTACCGACTTTCCTACCATATCATCTTCCTTACCGACCGAAATCGATACCCCGATTACCGTATTCGACGACTATGCCCTACACGAAAAAGAATTAATATCGGTAGGCAAAACGGGACAAAATTTCTTCGGTGAAGATTTTCTATCGAATTCGAATCAAGACTTCACGTTTCACCTATCGGGAGCACAACCCTCTCCGATAAAAATAAGAGTATCTTTCGGAGCAAAAATCAGTGGAAGCGAAGGGTATATACACATTTCTTACAATGGGACCGAATTACCGACCAATACCTCGAACAAAATCACAAAATATTACGATAGCCATGAATTTCTTCGAGTAGCTTCCCCACTTAAAACAGTGAGCCGAGCCGAGGAAGAATCAACGATAAGCCTTCGCTACGCCAGTACAGGAACAACCCTATCGGCATATCTCGATTACATCAGACTCAATTATAAACGTAAGTTACAATTATATAACGGGCAAGTCTGCTTTCGTTTTATCAACCGGCAAACCGACAATTATTACCGAATAGAAAACAGTACAGCCACAACATTGGTTTGGGACGTCACTACGCCCCATAGACCGAAAAACATTACAACCTCATTCGATAACAACACAACCTCATTTACACCAGAAGATGCTCAGCTCAGAGAGTTCATTGCGTTCGACCCAGAACAAAATTTTCCTTCTCCGTCCTTCGTACGGCAAATCGAAAACCAAAACTTACACGCATTGAATATCCCCGAACTAACGATCATCACCCCGGCAGCATTACAAACAGAAGCCAAACGTGTAGCTCAGCTGCACAGAGAAGAAGGACTAACCGTCGCAGTTATTGAACAAGAAAAAATTTTCAACGAATTTTCATCGGGAACACCCGATGCCTCGGCCTATCGAAGATTAATGAAAATGTTTTACGACAGAGCCGAAGGTAATGAAAATGTTCGTCCGCGTTATCTGCTTCTTTTCGGAGACGGTTCTTACAACAACCGCAAATCTATGGAAAAGTTACATTCACCCGAATGCAACATGTTACTTACCTACCAATCGAAAACAAGTATCGACGAACGAGAATCATTCGTTATAGAAGATTATTTCGGTTTCTTGGAAGACAATTCGGGCGAAGAAATAAAGGTCGATAAAGTATGTTTAGGAATCGGTCGTTTTCCCATTTCCTCGATTAAAAACGCACGATTGGTAGTAGATAAACTTTATCGGTATGTACACGACAAAGACTTCTCCTCATGGAAAAACAATATCTGCATAGCTGCCGACGATGGAGACGAAGCGATACACGCCGAACAAGCCGATAGAGGAAGTGACACCCTTTTACTCAAAAATACTTCTCAACCGAGATTGGGATTCAGAGTGAATAAAATATACATCGACTCCTATTACATGGATCCCCAAACAAAAAAATACCCCGAAGCCAATCGGGAGCTGATGAAACAATTCAATGAAGGTATGCTCGTCTTCAATTATATAGGACACAATGACCCCGAAGTAGGGTTTACCGGAGAAGGATTATTTTCCCGATATGAAATGGACCATCTTACCAATACGCGGTTACCCCTATTTATCACCATCACATGCGACTACTGCCAATTCGACGCAGAAGACGTTTCAGCCGGAGAGAACGTATTCCTCAACCCCTCTGCCGGAGCCATAGCCTTAATAACGACTACCCGTGTGGTTTATACCGATGGAAACGATAAAATCAATCAACGATTAATGAAGCGACTCTTAGAACGGGATTCCAATGGCTCTCCTTTACGAATCGGAGATGTTTTAAAACTGGCTAAACGAGATTTCAACACCGAAATCGACAAGAACAAACTCAACTACGTTCTTATCGGAGACCCGGCTTTAAAACTTGCTTACCCCGAACATTCCATACAAGTTACCCGCATAAACGGAAATAGCGGCGAAAAAAATATCGAAATGATTCCGGGCAAAAATTATACGGTGGAGGGTGAAATACGATCTCACCAAAATGAGCTACTTTCCGATTTCAACGGTTATATATACTATAACCTATATGACAAAGAAAAACAGTTCACCACATTGGCACATCAAGACAAAAAAACATGGACTTATACGCATCGCCCCGATTTATTGACTACCGGTAAAGGTACGATACAAAACGGGACATTCCGAATCACCGTCACACTCCCGATTGACAATTCACATTCCGGAAAATCCGGGCTGCTAAATTTGTACGCCTATGACGAATCGGGCAGAGAAGCCAACGGATATACCGATAAATTAATCGTCAGCACGGCTGTCGAACCGATAACAGAAGATATACAAGGCCCCGACATCGAGTTCGCCGGAATTAACGACAATTCCTTCACCGAAGGAATATTAGTAAACAATCCGGCCACGTTCGTTTGTAAATTCTCGGACCCTTCCGGTATATGGAGCGGAAACAGCTTAGGCAAACAAATGATCTTATCGCTCGATGGCGCATGTATCGAAGAAAACGTCGCTCGCTATTACAAGCCTATCGCAGAAAGCGAGATTCCCGAAGGAGAATTCATATATCCCCTCCCTCGACTGAGTAACGGATTGCACACACTTACATTCAAAGTATTCGACACCTTAGGAAATTCATCGGAAGTAACCATAGCTTTCGAAGTCAAAGAGAACAACGAAACATATACCATCTCCCTTGAAGAAGAACCGGCGACCGAAAGAGCGACAATCTCGTGTCAAGACCAAAACGGTAACGATGTCACAGAATCGAAACATACCCGAATCTCTGTTACTAACACCTTAGGCAAAGAAATCTGGTCGTATGAAACGACCGAGAATAACCCGTTCCCCTTGACTTGGAATCTCCAAGACAACAACGGAAAGAGAGTATCGGCCGGTCAATACTATTGCAAGGGTTATTTCGAAACATCTGCCGGGACAATCGTTACACCCGCTAAAAAAATCGTGGTTATCACGCAATAATCCCCACGATTCTCTGTTTATTATATACATGTAATTCGTAATGTCAGCAAAGATGAAAAGACTGTCTTTTTATATTATAACAATTATTCTTGTATCGCTATTCTTGCCGGTATATGCCTTTGCAGCCAACGGAAATTCGACCAAGAATGAATTCAACCCTATCAATACAGGAGTCACTTCGCTAAGCATAACTCCCGATTCTCGTGGAGCATCGATGGGTGACTTAGGTGTCGCCACCGACCCCGATGCAAACTCTCAATTCTGGAACCCTTCCAAATATGCTTTCGCTTACAGCCAAGCAGGTGTATCTCTATCGTACACACCGTGGTTACGCAAACTGGTAAACGACATCTATTTGGCCTATTTAGCGGGGTATTGGAAATTGGGGAGCAGCGATTTACAGGCATTAAGTGCCTCTTTACGCTATTTTTCATTGGGAGAAATCGTACTCACCGATAATCAAGGAAATGCACAAAATAGCATAACCCCTTATGAAATGGCTTTCGATGTAGGATATTCCCGCAAATTGTCCGATAAATTTTCTATGGGTGTCGTATTCCGTTACATTTATTCCGACTTAGGGTTTCATTACGACGAATCGAGTGTTTCCGATGCATCGGGTGCATCGGCCTTCGCTGCCGATATATCGGGATACTACACGACTTATCCCATCATAGGTCGTAACGAATGCCAATGGTCTTTGGGTTTCAATATCTCCAACATCGGAACCAAAGTATCTTATGACGGAGGTAATGAAAACGCATTCCTACCTACTAATTTGAAAATAGGTACATCGTTTCTTTTTCCATTAGCCGAATATAACACACTATCGTTGAACCTCGATCTCAACAAATTATTAGTTCCTTCTACCCCTCAAGTTTCCAATTACGAAACAGAAGAAGAGTATGAAGAAGCCAAAGAGAAATGGCAAAATACCTCACCTATATCCGGTATATTCAAATCGTTTACCGATGCTCCGGGAGGATTCAAAGAGGAGCTTCGAGAAATAAACTTTTCGATAGGAGCCGAATATTCTTACAATCAACAATTCTTCCTGAGAGCCGGATACTTCAATGAAAACAAATACAAAGGGAACCGCAAATATTTTTCTTTCGGAGCCGGATTTTCCTTGAATGTATTGAAAATAGATGCGGCATATATGGTGGCAACAGCACAAACAAGTCCTTTGGATCAAACACTTCGTTTCACCCTCTCGTTCGACATGGACGGGCTTAAAGACCTTCTGGGAAGACGATGAAAACACGTATAGGTTTCGGATTCGATGTCCACAAATTGGTCGAAGGACGGGAATTATGGTTAGGAGGAATACGTATCGAGCACACCCTCGGACTCCTGGGACACTCCGATGCCGATGTTCTTATCCATGCCTTATGCGATGCCCTGCTCGGAGCGGCGAACATGCGTGACATAGGATTTCACTTCCCCGATACGGCCAACGAATATAAAAACATAGACAGCAAGATTTTACTAAAAAAGACCGTGGAGCTCATTCGAGAAAAAGGATTTTCGATAGGAAATGTCGACATAACGGTCTGCGCCGAACGCCCTAAACTCAACCCTCATATTCCTCTCATGCAAAAAACACTTTCAGAATGTATGGGCATCGATCTTGAAGATATATCCATCAAAGCCACTACTACCGAAAAATTAGGCTTTACAGGAAGAGAGGAAGGAATTTCTGCTTATGCCGTAGTACTTTTGGAAAAATAACGAAGAGAAAGCCGTAAAATCAACAGCTTTCTCTTCTCTTTTCTGCGATTTTTTTAACCAAACAATTCTCAGAAAAAAAGGGCTATGACCCAATAAGTAGCCCACAAGTTCAATTCATGGTCTTTTCGCAGAAAATAAACAGGAAAATCCCCTCTTTCGTAATCTCGTCTAAACGAAATAGACTCACGAAACTTTAAAATAAAAAAGCGTGAGCCTGATAGTTTATCCTATTCGAGGTTCAGCAAAACCTTTGGTGGATAAACAACCAGCCCACGCTTGTCCATATAACAAGCGTAGGCGCTTAGTTGTCTATTACCCCACCATAAAAAGAATTTTGCTGATTCCGAATAGAGGTAATATTCTAAACGCTTATATTCCCAATATTTTTTCAAAGATACTCTTTTTCCCATGAGACGTCCAAAAACTCCCCGTTTTTTAACATTCTCAACATATACGTTTTTATGAACAGATTGTATCTGGCTTCGTAAAAGTTCGCTATTTTTGCAATAGATGCGAAACAGGATACAACTCGACATAAAAATGAGCGAATACATTTTATTCGGTTTTCACCTTTCCGCATTTTTGCAGCAACACGAAACGCTATGGATTCTGACAAACGAGTATTGATAGGCATGAGCGGTGGTATCGACAGCTCTGCCGCATGCATGATATTACAAGAACAAGGGTACGAAGTAATCGGTCTCACCATGCGCATGTGGGATTTACCCCGACATTTCCCGAACGAAGGACAAACGATTCCTCAATTTGCCATAGAGGCCAAAGAACTGGCAGAAAAGATAGGAATAGAACACCACATTCTCGATGTAAGAGACGATTTCAAGAGAACGGTCATAAAAAGTTTTACCGACGAATATTTAAAAGGGAATACTCCCAACCCATGTGTTCTTTGCAATAAACAATTCAAATGGCATTACCTCTTGCAGGAAGCAGACCGGTTGAATTGCCAATGGGTCGCCACCGGACATTATGCTCGGATTTCACGGAAAAATAATCGCTTCATACTAAACAGGGGCGCCGATCCTAAAAAAGATCAATCTTACTTTTTGTGGAGACTCGGACAGCAGGAACTTGCCAGAACCATTTTCCCGTTAGGCGACATCACCAAAGAGGAAATAAAACAATACGTCGAGAAAAAAGGATTCCACGAAAAAGTCGAAAAAAAAGAGAGTATGGAAGTTTGTTTCATACCGGGAGACTATCGGGACTTTTTACGTGAACAACTTCCCGACTTAGACCGGGAAGTGGTAGGAGGATATTTTATCGATGCCGCCGGACGGAAACTCGGACAGCACAAAGGATTCCCATTCTATACCATAGGGCAGCGCAAAGGATTGGAGATAGCTTTGGGGAAGCCCATGTTCGTCACCCGCATAAATCCGATAAAAAACACGATACGGTTGGGAGAACGGTCGGAACTGCTCACCCGGAATATGGTTATTACCGATGTTATCGAAACCATACCCGGCATTCTGAATACATCGGAACCGGTCGACGTTCAAATTCGTTACCGCAGTGCGGCTATACCGGCGACCCTTCGCAAAGGAGAAACTCCTAACGAATGGATAGTCTGTTTTCAATCCGACGCTTCGGCGGTAACTCCGGGGCAATCGGCAGTCATTTACCGGAACGACTGTATTATCGGCGGTGGAATCATTGCTGATCAACGGTTATTAAAAAAGTATGCTCTATGATACGCCCGATACTGCTATTATCCTTTTTCATCGCTTTCACAGCCAATAATATAGCACAAGAGCAACAATACCGGATATGGTTCAACGACAAGCCCGAATCGGTTCACTCGGTCGATGAACCCGAGAAATTCTTATCGGAACAGGCTATCGCCCATCGGGAAAAACAGAATATTCCCATAGACTCCACCGATTTACCCATAGACCCCGTCCGATTAAAAAAACTTTCGGAACTCGGAGCCCGTATATTGGCCACATCGAAATGGCTGAACACCGCCACCATAGTATTGACCGATACAGCTGACTTATCGGCAATCGCCTCTCTGTCGTTCGTCAAAAAGCACGAAAGTTTAGGAGTAGCCGTACAACCGGTCTCTAACCTCAAAAAAAGACAGAAACAAATCGAATCGGAATCCGAGAATCCCTACGGAGATGCCACCCTGCAAATAGAGGTACACAATGGGGACGAATTACATCGAGCAGGATTCACCGGGAAAGGAATGACAATCGCCGTCATCGATGGTGGATTCTCCAACGCAGACCGCAATCCCAAGTTCGACCAAAATAAAATTGTCGGGAACCATGACTTCATAGACAAGAAAATGGATTTCATACACGGAGATACACACGGTTCGTCCGTCCTATCGACCATGTTGGTTAAAGACAGTTCCGTCTTTATCGGTACAGCCCCCGATGCCGCATACTGGCTCTTGCGCTCGGAAGATACCGATACGGAATATCCGGCAGAAGAAGATTATTGGGTGGCGGCTCTCGAATATGCCGACAGCATAGGAGCCGATGTGATAACCTCTTCTCTCGGTTACTCCGAATTCGACGATTCTCGGTTCAACCACACATGGGATCAACTTGACGGCAAATCGGCATTTATTTCCCAAGCAGCCGCTATGGGAGTACAAAAAGGATTGCTCATCGTGGTAAGTGCAGGGAACGAAGGAGGTAACAACTGGGGAAAGATAACTTTTCCGGGCGATGTCGATGGCGTTCTCACGGTAGGAGCAGTTTCACCCAATCTGAAACCTGCATATTTCTCCGGCAGGGGATTTACGGCCGACGGCCGCATCAAGCCCGATATTATGGGAATCGGGGCTACCGCTGCAACAATAACTCCCGAAGGAAACACGGCATGGAAAGACGGAACCTCGTTTTCCGCGCCGATAATAGCAGGACTTACAGCCTGTCTGCGACAAGCTCTTCCCGACCTTTCTGCACAGGAAATCGTCGGGCTTATCAAAAATAACAGTTCGCAATCTTTAACACCCGATTCCGTTATGGGATACGGCATACCCGATTTCTATGCAGCCTATCGTCAAGGAACTGGAATCGAACCCTCCCTAAAAGAAGATATTCCTCTACAAATCATTGACAGGGAAGGAATCCCCGTCATAAAAATAAAAAGGCTACCGATCGGCGAGACCTCGATTACCCTCCACATATACACTTTGGAAGGCGTTATTATACAAGAGTATAATGTTTCGGAAAATTCCGAAACGCCCTTGTACACATTGAAAAAAGGGGTATATATACTGGCAGCCCGCTGTCAATCAAATTATTGGACTCAAAAAATACAACGGTTATGACCTCCGGGAGAAAAGAATTTTCACTACTCGAACTAAATGCTTGCGTGCGCAATACCCTACAAGAGTCTTTGCCAGAACGGTATTGGGTACGCGCCGAAATCAGCGAGGCGAGAATACACCCTTCCGGTCACTGTTATTTGGAACTGATCGAGAAAGAAGAACAATCCGGGAAAACCGTAGCCAAAGCCAGAGCCACCATTTGGGCGACGACATTCCGATTATTGCAACCGTGGTTCGAGCAGTCGACTGGACAACTGTTCACATCGGGTATCAAAATTCTCATACAAGTCAGTATCTCCTTTCACGAGCTATACGGTTATAACCTGACCGTGCACGATATCGATCCCGCTTATACGTTGGGAGATGCGGCCCGTCGTCGAGCCGCCATACTGCAACAACTTCGGGAAGAAGGAGTGGCCGACATGAACAAAGAGCTCACGTGGCCGATACTGCCGCAACGCATAGCGGTCATATCTTCTCCGTCGGCCGCCGGCTATGGCGACTTTATGAATCAAATACAAAACAATTCTTACGGGTACAAAATATACACTGTTCTCTTCCCGGCGGCCATGCAAGGCGACCAAACAGAACAATCTATCATTCATGCCCTCGACCGAATCAACCGGCACGAAAAGTTGTTCGATGGTGTCGTCATCATTCGGGGAGGCGGAGCGACGTCCGACTTGAATAGTTTCGACAGTTATCCTCTGGCCGTCAATGTAGCCCAATTCCCACTACCTGTCATTACCGGTATCGGGCACGAACGAGACGACACCGTTATCGACATGGTAGCCAACACACGGGTAAAAACCCCTACGGCGGCAGCCGAATGGATTATCGCTCGTATGCACGAAGCCGACACATATGCCGTCAATCTGTCTCACACGATCAACTCAGAAGTCCGTAATCGAATCGACCGGGAAAAGCAGACAATACAACGCACGGCCTCCACACTTCCACTGCTCATCGAACGACTGATACTCGGAGAAAAACATAAAACCGGATTGTTAACCCAACAAATCAAACTCGCTTTACGAGCCGTTATCGATTCGGAAAGGAACAAGCTCGACCATACGGAAAAGACTGTCCGGCTATTGTCTCCCCAGTCACTACTCGAACGAGGATACAGCCTGACCCTCCACGGCAACCGGGTCGTTAAAAGTGTCGCAGAGCTATCTCCCGGAGACACGATAGAGACTATCTTTGCCGATGGCAAAACGACAAGCCGGATAGAAAAAACAGAACCTTCGAAAACAAAATAAAATATATATGGCTAAAAAAACGACTCTCTCCTACTCCGATGCGATAGCCGAGTTGGAAACGATTGTAAACAAATTACAAAACAACGAATACGAAATAGACGAGCTGCAAAAATGCACGACACGTTCGCTCGAATTATTGAAATTCTGCAAATCCAAACTATTCGAGACCGACGAAGCTCTCCAAAAAATATTGGCCGAGTTGAACGATTAAACAGAATATATAAATGGCTCTTAACACCCACAATATAATATATGCCGGTTTATATATCCAAAAACAAAAAAAATGTTTAATTTTGCCGAGTTTTCAACTATATGAATATGTCCGAAAGAAAAGTCCGAGTGCGTTTCGCACCAAGCCCCACGGGAGCATTACATATTGGCGGGGTTCGTACCGCTCTCTATAACTATTTGTTTGCCAAGCAAAATCACGGAGATATGATCTTCCGTATCGAAGACACCGACTCTCAACGCTTCGTACCGGGAGCCGAGGCATACATTATCGAAGCCCTCGAATGGTTGGGAATCAAGTTCGACGAAGGGGTCAGCTACGGCGGAAATTACGGACCTTACCGACAATCGGAACGAAAAGACATTTATCGTAAATATGTAAATCAACTGCTCGATGCGGGAAAAGCCTACATCGCATTCGATACTCCCGCCGAATTGGAAGCCAAGCGAAACGAAATCGCCAACTTCCAATACGACGCCTCCACTCGCATGCAAATGCGAAACTCGCTGACAATGGACAAAGAGGAAGTAGATTCCCTCATCGCACAAGGACAACAATATGTCGTAAGATTCAAAATAGAGCCGGGCGAAGACATCGTAGTCGACGACCTTATCAGAGGAGAAGTGACCATCAACTCGTCCATTCTCGACGACAAAGTGCTATACAAATCGGCAGACAATCTGCCCACCTATCACTTGGCGAATATCGTCGACGACCATCTAATGCTTGTCTCCCACGTAATCCGTGGAGAAGAGTGGTTGCCCTCGGCTCCGTTGCACGTATTGCTCTACCGGGCTTTCGGTTGGGAAGACACCATGCCGCGGTTCGCCCATTTGCCCCTGTTATTGAAACCCGACGGTAAAGGCAAGTTGAGCAAACGAGACGGCGACCGGTTGGGATTTCCCGTATTCCCGCTCGAATGGCACGACCCCAAAACCGGCGAAGTATCCTCGGGATATCGCGAGTCGGGCTATCTGCCCGAAGCCGTGGTTAATTTCCTCGCCCTGTTAGGCTGGAATCCCGGTAACGATCAGGAAATCATGTCGATGGACGAACTTATCGAACTCTTCTCTCTCGAAAAATGTAGCAAAAGCGGGGCTAAGTTCGACTATGAAAAAGGGAAATGGTTTAACCACAAATACATACAGGAGAAAAGCAACGAAGAGCTCACCGAGTTATTCATGCCTATTCTCGAAGAAAAAGGCATAAAAGCCGATAAATCCACCGTCGCCCGTATCATAGGCCTTGTAAAGGGTCGCGTAAGTTTCGTAAAAGAATTGTGGGATCAAGCAGCTTTCTTTTTTGTCGCACCGACTACCTACGAAGAAAAATCGGTAAAAAAACGCTGGAAAGAAGAGACCCCCGCTCAAATGCGCGAACTCATCGAAATATTGCGCAATATGGACGACTTCTCGTCTGCCCCGGCCGAAAAAGTCGTATTAGGTTGGATCGAACAGAACGGTTACCATTTGGGCAACGTCATGAATGCTTTCCGTTTGGCCGTAGTTGGGGAATGTAAAGGGCCTCACATGTTCGACATTACGGAAATCATGGGCAAAGAAGAGACTATCAAGCGTATCGAGCGGGCTATCGAATATTTAGGTTAATGAAATACAGACAGCCACATACACTGCTTTTGATTATTCTCCTTGCTGCGCTGTTTCCTGCAAAGGCTCAGCAAATAGCTTGGAGCGTAGATATGACCGGATTTTTCGACAATCGGGAATTCGGTTATTCCAAAGCACAGTCCCAAACTTTTTTCGGGACACGCTTGTCTCCCGAAATCGGTATCAGAATAGGACATAGCACGATCATGGCAGGAGCCTCATGGGTACAACCCATCGACGGATCTACTCGCGAGGCCAAAGTGCACCCCACGGTCTATTACCGTTACGATACCTCCAAATTCCGAATGTCGTTGGGTATGTTTCCCCGTACCCAATTAATCGAAAACGTACCGGCAATCTTGCAATACGATTCTCTCACCTACTTCCGTCCCAACATAGCAGGTGCATTATTCCAGTATATACATACCAAAGGATTCGCCGAGCTCTATATCGATTGGAGACAAGTACAGACCGAGGTAAAACGAGAGGCTTTCATGGCTGTATTCAACGGCCGGTGGCAACCCCTGCCCTACCTTTTCGCCGGAGGGCATTTGGTGATGAATCACTTGGCTCGTCCTCGTAATTCGGATAGCCGCTATACGGTTACCGACAATCTCATCGCCAGCCCATACATCGGACTGGATTTAACCACATACACACCGTTGGACACCTTGACCCTCAAAGTGGGGTATCACATCAGTCTCGACCGGCTTCGCAACGTCGGGACGTGGCATCACCCGCAAGGCATTCTCATAGACTTATTGGCCGAATGGCGCTTCTTGGGTCTACACAACACATTTTACAAAGGAGGTTCGCAAATGCCCCTTTATCCCCAATTAGGAGCTCAGCTCAATCAGGGAGATCCGTTCTACCAGTCTTCGACCTATAATCGCACGGATATATACGCCTACATTTTCCGCAAAAGTTATCTTAACTGCATAGCTTCCTGCAACCTGCATTATACGCCCGGCAACCTCGATTTTCAACAGCAACTCACCCTACGATTCTATATAGACGACCAAGCATGGAAAAACCGTAAGGGAAAACAGAATCGAGGTTACCTGAAAAATATCTTGTAACCCGACAAGAGAAAATCGCCGCTATGAAATCGATTTATAATTTTGGAATATATTGCTATAAACAATTAGTCGCACTCGCCGGAATACGAAATGTCAAGGCCCGGAAACTGACTCAGGGACAAAAAGGAATCTTCGATTACCTCTCCCGGCATGCCGATCCGCAAGGAGGTTATTTGTGGATACATGCCTCGTCCCTCGGAGAGTTCGAACAAGGACGTCCGCTTATCGAAGCCATAAAAAAAGCGCAACCCGATACCAAAATATTACTCACGTTTTTCTCTCCGTCGGGTTACGAAGTCCGCAAAGATTATTCGGGAGCAGATCTTATTTGCTACCTTCCGTTCGACCTGCCGGGCAATGTAAGGCGGTTCCTCGACTTGACCAAACCCACGAAAGCCATATTTATTAAATATGAATTTTGGGCGAACTACCTCAACGAACTTAAACGCAGGAATATACCCACGTATATTGTCTCGGCTATCTTCCGCCCCAAACAAATATTCTTCCGTTCTTATGGAGGATATTTTCGTCGCATTTTGAAAAACTTTACCCACCTTTATATACAGGACGAACGCTCCCGACAACTACTCGCCAGTATAGGCATCGATAATGTATCGATCGTAGGCGACACCCGTTTCGACCGGGTCGGCGACATTCGTCGCACGGCCAAAGAATTACCTCTTGTCGAAGCCTTCGCACAAGGAAAAAAGATACTTATTGCCGGCAGCTCGTGGCCCAAAGACGAGGAGTTCATTACTCGATATTTCAATCACAACGACAATATCAAACTCATTCTGGCCCCACACGAAATACACGAATCTCATTTGCAATCGATAGAGAAACTACTGAAACGCCCGGTCATACGTTACACACAAGCCACAATCGATACCGTACAGTCGTATGATTGCCTCATCATAGACTGCTTCGGGCTTCTCTCCTCCATTTACAGATACGGAACCGTCGCTTACGTCGGTGGAGGATTCGGAGCCGGCATACACAATATTGCCGAAGCTGCCGTATATGACATACCCGTTATTTTCGGGCCTAACCATCGCCGATTCAAAGAAGCCCACGAACTCATAGCATGCGGAGGCGGCTTTGCAATCCACAACGGTCAAGAATTTGCAACCGTTGCCGACAAACTACTAACCAATCCCAAATACTTAGCCTCTGCCAGCAAAAATGCAGGTGATTACATTTCGACTCATGCCGGAGCAACCAAACTCATTTTGAAAGAGTTGTTCGGGATAGAAGAATAACGGTACACCTGTTCTTTATTGTTTCCGCCTTTACTCAATCTCGACTGGATTAAATTCGATTTAAAATGGAAAAGGAGATAAAGAAACCCGTTAAAATACTTTTCGTCTGCCTCGGAAATATTTGCCGTTCGCCGGCTGCGGAAGGAGTATTTAAACATATGCTTCGGCAACGAGGGATAACCGGTCGCTTCGAGGTAGACTCGGCCGGGACTTACAGCGGTCACGCCGGGGAATTACCCGACCCTCGCATGCGTTCACACGCTGCCCGGCGCGGATATTTGCTGGAACATCGCAGTCGCCCTGTAAGGCCCGATGATTTCGAGAAATTCGATTTGATTTTGGGTATGGACGATTACAACATCGATACGCTCCGTTCTATGGCCGACTCTCCCGAAGAAGCCGCAAAAGTAAAGCGTGTAACCGATTATTGCCGACATTACCCGGTAGATTGTATCCCCGACCCTTATTACGGTGGAGCCGTCGGCTTTGAGAATGTATTGAATATCTTGGAAGATGCCTGTGAAGGAATAATCGAGGATTTTTACATCGCATGAATGTAATGCGCTTCACACTGCACAAGACATAAAATTACCGACTTTCCATCTTTCCCTTGACAAGGGGAACATTTCTACACCTCTCCCCTGCCGTGTTCCACGTAGCATTGCCAACACCCTTTTTAGAACTGTGAGAGAGTGGTGCGGCATTATTGGTATGGTATTTAAACCTCCTTCCCTACCGTGTCCCATAGCATTAACGGGGTGTCGCAAAGCGATATAGAGCTCTTCTGTTAGTCGTATAGGGGAGAAAAACAAATACGAGGAAAGTATTTCCCTCCTCCCTGCCGTGTCCCGTAGTATTACGGGGTGTTTTGCAACGCAAAATATAGGGGAGGTGTCCACAGGACGGAGGGGTTGAAAAGAGATGGTGAACAACTGGCTTATAAGCTCAGAGACGAAAGATGAATAAACAATAGATATGACATTTTCATTAAAAATATAAAGTTTCCTTCAAAAAAGCTTTTTCTTTCCGATTCGTTTTTATATTTTTGTTAGACTAATTTCAATGGGCTCAAAATAAACCATATAGAATATTCTAACTCTAAAACAATACATCTATGAAAAAAAATTACTTCTTACACACAGCTATCTTATTAGTAGCGTTGGTTTGTGGTTCTGTCCCGGTGTGGAGCCAGACCTACAAAAAAATATCTTCTATCGACGAACTTACCGATGGAAAATATGTGATAGCCAATGAAAAAGGCGAATATGCCATGAACAGCACAAACGATGGGAAATTCTATACACACACGAGTATATCCCCTATCGATAACGAAATTATCAACCCAGATGCATCCATCATTTGGGAAATAAAAACTAACAACGGTAGTAAAACAATTAATAATGGGACTTCTTATGTTTATTGTGCCGGAGAAAAAAATGTTCCTATAAAAACTTGGGCCGATAACGATAATGGCTTCTTTTGGAATTTTACAGTTACCTCGGGAGTTTTTACGGTACAAAGTGTAAAAACTACAACCTTATATTTAAAATATAATGCACAAAGTCCTCGTTTCACAACGTATAAATCAGGACAACAGAATTTAACCCTCTACAAATTGGAAGAAACGGGAAAATCAAATCCCGAATTAACATTTAGCGGAATCACTGGCGACATAACCAAAATGTTGGCAGACGGAAGTTACAGCAGCAAAGCCACAACGAAATCGGATGCCACTATCGTTTACAGCAGCAGCAATCAAGAAGTAGCTACCATCGACCAACAAGGTTTGGTAACGCTCATTGCCGGTGGAACAACAGTAATCAAGGCCGAAGTTGCCGAAACAGCGACTTTCAACGCCTCTTTTATCGAATATACGTTGAAAGTAACAGATCCGGCAACTCTCAAAACATTTGTAAAAGTGACTAATGGCGCCGTAACCGAAGGGAAATATATTATCGTCTATCAAGCAAGTGATGATGCCAACTCGGTCATAGCAATGAATACAACTAATACAAAAGACTATTTTGATTACACAGAAATAAACCTTTCTGAAAGTAAAATCGTCACCGATGACGAATCAATTATGTGGAATATCAATATGGAATCAGACGGGCATTATTCCATTACGAATGGGAACATTTATGTAGCTTATAATGGCTCGACTGCTACCAGTGGAAACAACAACGCCTATGTCGATGAAGAGTATGCAAGCGACAGATCGGGTTGGGATATCAGCTACGATAATACAGAACAAGTTTTCATGTTTAAAAATGCTGGTGTAAATACTCGTTATTTACAATTCAATGCTAACAATAATCAATATCGATTCGCGTGCTATCGCAGCACTCAACAAAACCTTACTCTTTATAAACAAGAAGACAGCAGAACAGCCGTAGAAGTAACATTCAATGAAATAGACGGAGACCAAACCTTATCCTTCACAAAAGGATTCACCTACAATAGTGCAGCTACTGCTACTCCAACAAGGCCTATCACTTACAGTAGCAGTAACCAAGAAGTAGCGACCATCAGCACAGAAGGTGTAGTAACACTCGTAGGTGCAGGAACAACTGTAATCAAAGCCTCCACCGCTGCCGACAACACCTATCAAGAAGGTGCTGCCCAATACACACTGACCGTTCGTAATACATCGGTAGAACTTCCTTATCAAATTGATTTCAAGACAGAAGGATTAGGCGATTGGCTCACCTATACAACTGAGGGAACAGTAGAATGGGAATCGACCAATTATGGGGTTCAAGCTAATGGTTACAATAAGGGTTCTGGTGAGGCTTATTTAATCTCTCCCGCCGTAACAGCCTCAGATATAGTTTTAGCGTTCAGCAGTCAAAAGTCATTTAACGGTAACGATTTACAACTGTTCTACTCAACCGATTTCGACCCCAGCATCATGTTGCAACCGAGCGATGCCTCATGGACCGAAATCACCGATATGGCAATATGGGCCACCAGCCAAGAAACGACCGAATCGGGTAACATCGAGCTGCACGATCTCACTGCGCCCATTCGTTTCGCTTTCAAATACACTTGTGAAGCCAATGAAGCTGCCCGTTGGACAATCGTCGAGCTGTCAATCGCAAAAGGTCAACCTAGCGGTATCGAAGATGTAGCCACCAATGAAATGAAAGTCATCAACGGCAAAGGTCAAGTAACCATCGAAACTGCCGAAGCTATGCCTATCGCTATCTATGCACTCACCGGAGCACAAGTTCGACAAATAGAACTTGTCGAGGGAACCAACATTATAGAATTACCGGCCGGTATTTATCTGATCGGAAATAAAAAAGTAGTCGTATTTTAACCGATACTACTTTCAACCATAAAAAAGGAGCGGCATTGCATGCCGCTCCTTTTTTCTATTCCTCACGCGCCAGACATCGGTTCGATAGAAAATCCGTAAATAAAAGTTTGAATTTTAGCAATGAAATTCTTGTCGACAACCTCATTCCGATCAATTCGGTGAGAGACAGAGAACTATCGTTTGATTGAAGATTTAACCCCCTCGCCCTACGGGTACTCCCCCTATCTCATCTACGATGAGCAGAAGGAGAGGACTGAAATGTCACTTCATCAGTTTTAAACTCCTCCATTGCCGTGCCACGTAGCATTACGGTGCACGGCATTAGCCATATAGAGGAAATACCGAAGAAACAGTAGATTTCTGAGTAGAGGGGTTAAGAAAGATTACTCGATAATTTTCGATTACAGCGTCTAACCCCTCCGTCCTGCGGACACCTCCCCTATATTTTGTTGTGCAAAACACCCCGTAATACTACGGGACACAGCAGGGAGGAGGGAGGTAAATACTTTCCTCGTATTTATTTTTCTAACAGAAGACCTCTATATCGCTTTGCGACACCCCGTTAATGCTATGGGACACGGCAGAGGAGGAGGTTTTAAAATGCCACTCCAACAATGAGCCATAAATCCCTACCAATTATCGAATGGCCCAAACATCGGCTTATTCCTACGAGCCGGAAGAAATAAATAATCAATAAAATAATCGACTCCAACTCCCAATAAAACAGAAAGAAAAGCCATTCACCCTTCTTTTTGTATTTTTTTTACTCAAAAGAAATACCTTTAACACCCTATGTTTGTTTAACTTTAAATGATAAACTATGGTAATTGCGTATTTAAGAGTCAGCACCAGTAAACAACATCTTGTCAACCAACAAGACGAAATCAGGCGTTTCGCCCACACCAAAGAGATAGAAGTCAGCCGATGGGTAACCGAAATTGTCAGCGGAAAAAAGAATCAAAAAGAACGGAAGTTAGGGAGAGTAATCAATCAATTAAAACCGGGAGACACACTCATCGTTACCGAAATATCGAGATTAAGCCGCACTCTCACAGAGATTATGACCATTATGGGAAAATGTCTTGAAAAAAATATTACAATCTACTCTACCAAAGACGGATACGCATTCGATAATACCATAAACAGCAAAGTCCTTTGCTTTGCATTCGGCCTTGTCGCAGAAATCGAACGGAACCTTATATCTATGAGAACCAAAGAAGCTCTTGCCTTACGAAAAGCAGAAGGAGTCATTCTCGGTCGGAAAAAGGGAAGTATCACCAAATTGAAAATACTCGTCGATAACGAACTTGAAATAATAGATCGCCTGAAAAAAGGAGAATCTATGGCTTCGATTTGCCGTATATACGGAGTCTCTACCGATACGTTCTCCAAATTCAGAAAGGTTTGTCCAAGCGTAGAAGAAGCATTCCAATACAAGATGACGCATTTTTATGCTTCGTCAAAATAAAAATCACCCCGGAGAAGAAGCACCGGGGTGAAAATAAAGAAACCTATTTTTTCAGAAGGTCCAGCAGAAGTTCCGGCTCATTCGTCGTGATAAAGTCGGCTGCTTCATCGATAAAATACTGCAAGTCGTCTGCTTTATTTACGGTCCAGACATTAACCGTCAAGCCCAAATCATGAGCTTCCCGAATCCAACTCTTATTGTTTTTCAATACCTTTTGATGATAATCGAGACCCGTATACCCCAACTCTTTAAGCTCGGCGGGTGTTTTATCTCCATTCAAATAAGCGACCTTCGCATTCGGGTCCAACCGGATAATCTCCGTTCCCACCAAGTTGCTGAATGCGATGTATTCTACCTGCCCTTCCATTTTCATCGATTTGACCATATCCACAACCTTTTTAGCCAACTCGATATTTCTTTCGGGAGTAGATTGGGTTTTAAGTTCCAGCACCAATATCATGGGTTTCAACTTCTTTCCGGCTTTTAAATAATCCTTCAAAGAAGGAACAGTCTCCCCGTTTTTCAATTTTGACTTCGTTATGGTCTTGAAATCCGTTTCTTCGATTTTCAATCCGTCCAATGTTTTGGGGTCATGGTTTACCACCAACCCACCGTCCGAAGTCAACCATATATCCAATTCCGACCCCCAGCAACCGACGTCATGAGCTTTTCGCAATGAAGTCAAAGAGTTCTCGGCAGAGCCTTCACATTTCCAATATCCCCGATGAGCCACGGTCTTGGTCGACGACTTTGCCTGAATAGCCGGAGTCATAGCCAATAACATCAATGCAACCATTAAAATTTTAGTTTTCATAATCATTTGTTTTTTATTAAGGTATCTACTTACTTCTTCGGATTCTCCAAATTAGTTCTTATCTTGAAGTCGGCGGTTTTAAAAGAAACGTTCCTATCTCGAACATCGTTACAATGAACGATCAAAGCTCCTTCTTTTTCCCAATACGATTTCACGGTATGCCCGCTCATCGGGCCGTCTTCTTTGCCTCTCACCGTCACATCGTCGGGGTTCACCACAATTTTCAATCCTCTCGATTCATTCAACATATCCATGTCTCCTCGGCTATTCCCGCCCACAATCAAAGGCACGGCTTTAATATAAGTAGGTATAACCTGAGCTTTGCCATCGTCTTGCGGTATGGGCATAATGATTTCATCGGACATGACTCCGTTTTTCACGACACCCTTAACCCCCAGCACATGAGTGACAGGTATTCCCAACTCGGAAGCGACAAACCTTTGGTATAAAAATTCGGGAGAGGCAGTCAATATCCACACCTCGAAACCATATTCTTTCAGATTGGAAATAAGAGCCTTCATCTCAGGATACATTTTCCCCTTATACGAACGCATATAACAATCGTAACCGAGGGTAGCGATTTCCTCGGGAGTCATGCCAGACAAAAAATGTACCCTATCTTCCACATAAGGTTTCCCCACGTTATTACCGTCTTTCACCATACGGTCGAGAATCGCCATCTTTTGTCTCGATTCTTTATCTTTACGGTTCTTGTAATTTTTATCGGCATAATCATACAACGCCTCGTCGGCCAGATAGTAAGGAGCCTGTCCGAACACCGTACCGTCGCAATCGAACACGGCGACTTTACGGTCGGTAACGGTCAACGTCGTATTCAGAAATTCCTCGATACGAGCATTCGTCTCATCGGGCCAAGTCGCAATAGGACGATATTGTTGGGCACAGATACTCCCTGCCGCAAAAACATTTAACAGAACTACAATCGCATAAAAAAATCTGTTGGAAATAGATCGCATAATATATTTTTTTTAATTTGCACTTTATGCAAATATACAACAATTATCTACATATAATATTATACGAATCGAAAAAATTCGAAAGCAGAATCTCCTTACTTGAAGTAAAATCGAAAGAAAACGAAAATTTCATAGAATCGTAATAAAGCGATTGTTTATTACATTCCGTACTCATAAAAGAGCACATCGTTATTCACCCTTTCGCAAATATACTTATACAGTACAAAATCACAACAATTTACGAAAAGAAAAAGAAACGTATCTCAGAATCCGTAATTTGGGGTATTCTTTCCGTAATTCATCTACTATCGTTACAGAATATAGGCGGTAATTTTACATCGTCAAACCAACCATGTAAAAAGAATATAATATGGATTTAAAACGATTCCAACAAATGATTGCCGCAGGCGAGCCGTTGGCGGGTGAAGAAATGATTTCTTTCATGCGTGAACAAAGCGACGACACTCGCCGGCTACTATTCGATTTGAACGGTTCTTACCACACACCCGAAGAGATCGTCACCCTATTCAGCCAAATTACCAACAGCCAGGTAGACAATTCTTTCCGTCTGTTCCCACCTTTTTATACCGACTTCGGAAAAAATATCCATGTAGGGAAGAATGTCTTTATCAACTCTTGTTGCCAATTTCAAGACCAAGGCGGTATCTTTATCGGCGACGGAGTACTGATAGGGCATAGTGTGGTGATGGCGACTTTGAATCACGGCTTCGCTCCCAATGACCGCCAGAATCTCTATCATGCACCTATTCATATAGGAAAAAGTGCATGGATCGGTGCACATGCCACCATCTTACCCAATGTGACTATTGGTGACAATGCCATTGTCGGAGCAGGCTCGGTCGTTACCAAAGATGTACCGGACAATGCAATCGTTGCCGGAAATCCGGCTCGATTCATCAGAAACATAAACTCTTAAACCGAATGAAGCCTTTTATCATTGCTTTAACCCTTTGCCTTTTCGTAAACATTTCCTCGTGCTCGACCAACGATGCCCCGATCGTGGAACCGCCGAACAGAGAAACAGCAGAAGACAGTAATACGCCCACGATGAATGAACAAATACGTATCATTATCGGCAACGCCTCTTTTACGGCCACTTTGGAGGATAACGCCACAGCGAAAGCGTTCAAGGCATCGTTGCCCATAACTGTAAACATGACCGAACATGCCGGTAATGAAAAGTTTTATTACTTGCCGACAGCCTTGCCTACGAGTACTGTTACGCCCGCGCTGGCGACCTGATGCTATGGGGCAACAGTTGTCTCGTCTTGTTCTATGAGACCTTTTCCAGTCCGTACAGCTATACGCGAATCGGGAAAATCGACAACCCATCGGGATTATCGGCAGCAGTCGGCGACAGGAACATAACCGTGACATTCAAATAACCTCAACCATATAAACATCAATCTTATGAAACAACGAATCAAATTTATTTTTACAGCATGGTTCATCGCCATAAGTCTGTTTACAATAAATGCACAAGATGTACAAACCAATAAAAACGATATGAAAAATTTGAATCTAACAAATGAATGGGATAAAACATTCCCCCAAAGTGACAAAGTGAAACATAGTAAAGTAACATTCAGGAACCGCTACGGAATTACGCTCGCAGCCGATTTATACATGCCGAAAAACGCCGAAGGCAAATTACCGGCTATCGCCATCTGCGGCCCGTTCGGGGCTGTAAAAGAACAAGCGTCGGGACTCTATGCGCAAACTATGGCCGAACGAGGCTTTCTGACAATCGCCTTCGACCCCTCTTTCACCGGCGAAAGCGGCGGCACACCTCGCTACGTGGCATCACCCGACATAAATACGGAAGATTTCTGTGCAGCCGTCGATTTCCTCTCCTTGCGTGACGATGTAGATTCGGAGCGAATCGGAATTATCGGCATCTGCGGTTGGGGCGGACTGGCTATAAACGCCGCAGCCATAGACACACGCATTAAAGCGACCGTAGCCTCTACCATGTACGATATGAGCAGATGCACGGCCAACGGTTATTTCGATGAAAACGACAACGCCGATGCCCGTTATGAAATGCGTCGACAACTCAACGCCCAACGTACCATCGATGCAAAAAACGGTTCGTATGCCACGGCCGGCGGTGTAGTCGATCCACTACCGCAGGATGCACCGCAATTCGTAAAAGATTATCATGCTTACTACAAAACTTCACGGGGTTACCATTCTCGTTCGTTGAACTCTAACAACGGCTGGAACAAAACTTCGGCTCTCTCGTTTCTCAATGCTCCTATCCTCGCTTATAGCGACGAAATTCGTAATGCCGTGTTGCTGATTCACGGAGAGAAAGCTCATTCGCGTTATTTCAGCGAAGATGCTTTCAAAAAGTTGAAAAGCGACAACAAAGAATTGATGATTGTCTCAGGAGCCAACCACACGGATTTATACGACCGAACAGATATTATTCCTTTTGATAAACTGGAATCTTTTTTCAAGGAGTATTTGAAATAAAATAGAACCTGACGAATAAAGAATAAAGCCCGATAACATAGGTTTATCGGGCTTTATTCTTTATTCCAACGAAGCATCTCCGACAGGGCAATCGTACCATCGCCCCGCAACCGGGAAAGCCAAATGCTACTTACCAAAATTTATTCTGCTGAGGATTGTATTCAAAACCGACGCTTCCCAACTTAGCGACTAAATCAGCTTTACTGATGTGCATATCATCGCACAATTCATCTAACGACGCATAATTATCTCGTAACTTCGTATTAATAAACGAGAACAAAATCATCGGGTCTTCTGGCAAAACAGTCATATACTTTTCTCCTTTTATTTCGGGCAGCAAAGATAGTGTAAATTAAACAATTCTTTCAAAAAAAAATTACAGATACCCAATTCTAAGTACCTGTAATCTTTCTCGGTGATCCGCTTGGGGCTCGAACCCAAGACCCCAACATTAAAAGTGTTGTGCTCTACCAGCTGAGCTAGCGAATCTAACCTTGTT
>ENA-UONZ01000596-UONZ01000596.1-human-gut-metagenome-genome-assembly--contig:-C93old-NODE-596-length-55470-cov-8.462799_pt1 | contig 55470 bp, 48 predicted proteins | sample MGYA00242468_ERZ724015 | MGnify/ENA metagenome assembly ERZ724015
CATAAAATATTGGAATGATAAGTCAGGAAAAATTCAGAGAGCAGTATTACAGTTATTTCGAAAACAAAATTCTTCCTCAAATTCAAACTATGGAAATTTACAGGAAGAAAACTGTATTAAAAGTTGTAGGGATTTCTTTGCTTTTCCTAATGCTGGGTGTAATCTTTTCTTATATATTTATTCTGCTCATGCTTAAACTTGAATACAATTTTATATTATGGCCGCTAATTTTATTCTTAATGTATGCATGCTTAATACAAAGTATAGTTACGGTAATAATAACCTCAAGAGAGTATCTCTTAAAATTACAAGATGAAGTTTTACCGCTATTTTTTCCGGTAGTTGCTAACTATAAAAACTGGCCTAAAAATTTCAGTATAGCTACAGTGTTGGATTCCGAACTATTTCCTAATTTTGATACTCAGGAAGATATAAGAAGCTTTTTTGGTTTCTACAATAAAACAAATATTATAATAAGTGATACAAAACTTACACTGCCGCTTAAAATTCAGAACAAACCAAACCTTTTTAGAGGTGTGACTATTCAGCTTGAACTTGAAAAATCTTTTAATAACCATGTTATTTTGATTTCTAAAAACGAACATAAATATAACAGATATTATCAGGTAAAACCAAAAGTTTCCGAGCTTAATCAATACCTGTACACTTTTGCTAAAAACCGCCGGAACATTGATTTTATTAATCAGGACTTCTGGGAAGCAATAAAAGAACTTGGAGCAGCATACACTGCAAAAGGCTTTAGCATGTCTATTAAAGATAATATCATATTAATTGCTATTCGCTCCAAAAGACCGTTGCAATTCGGATTTTTATTCAAATCGCTTACCAGAGCAAAAAATTACGATGACCTGATTAACAAGTTCATCGTAATTTATAATTTAGTCGACATTTTAAACAAATAATTTATATTATTTTGTTACAGCTTGTTTCTGTTCGTTTCCTAATGCAAATTGATCTGGTTTTTTGAACGGAATTGTTGTTGAAGCTGTTTGTGACGTTGATGCGACAGGAGTTGATACTGTTGTTTGTGCTGCCGCAGGAGTTTGAGCTGCTGCATCAGATTTTATCTCTGTATTAACAGCGTTCTCGTCTTTTTTCTTATCTTTTTTCAAGTATACATAAGCTGCACTTCCTGCTGCTGCAATACCGATACCTGCTCCGATAAGAATTTTTGTCCATCTGTTTCTTACTTTTTGTGCACCGTCTTTCAATGCATCAGCAATACCGAATTTGTCACCGACTAAACGTTTCAATTTTTCGAAGCTTCTTGCATTCATTCCTTTATCTACTTCAAATACTTCTGTCATATAACGTTCGTTTGCTGATTTACCGCCGTTGTATGCGTTGTTATTGTGCCAATCGATTTTCTGGTTGAGTGCATCTTTAACCATTTCGGCATATTTAGAAAGTTTTCCTTCTTCTGCTGCAAGATTATAGTCTTTAGTTGCAGCAGTAACACAATCTTTTAACTCAAGCGCATTTGCTTTCATTCTTGCATTGTCAATAATGTTGCCTAATTCTGCACCTGATTTACCGGCTGTTAATTCTGCAGGAATATTCAATTCTGAAGGATTAATCAGGTAAGGATGTTTAGTTAAATATCCTCTTGTTGCAGTAATAAAGTCAGGAGCACCGCCTGTATTGTTGGAAATTACAGGAGTACCGGCAGCAAATGATTCAAGAGGTGTAATACCGCAAGGTTCAAATCTGGATGTAAATATAGAGTATGTAGCACATCCTACCAATCTGTTAGGGAAGAAACCGTTAACATAACAAGCATTTCCTTTATATATACCACCGTCAAGAGTTTCAATTTGTTTGATTATATCTTTTACCCACTCGTAATCTCTTGCGCCGTCTTCCCAAATACCTGCACCTGCAATAAATTTGGTATGTTTTTTAACTTCTTTATCAACATTCGGATCTTTCAAGAATTCAAGGAAAGATTGGAAGGTAGACGGATATCCTTTTTGAGGATCAGGACGTCCCCAACCCATAAATAACATATCGCCTTCTTCATATTTAGACAGGCTACCTATGATGCTTGCACCTTTTTTAATTTGCGCATCACTGAAGAACATTTTTGTAATACCCTGAGAACCGCCCATTTCATAAGCATTTCCCACTGTATTCAAGAACCATTTAGTGTTAGCTTTTTTAGCGCTCATTACTTCTGAAAGGTTATCTGAAACCAATTTGCCCGCATCATCAAATACAGGTTTGTATTTATAAGTAGTAAACCCTTCTTTCTTCATTGTTAAACCGTTCATTTCACCATTCTGGCAGAAATTAGCCTCCGGATCATCCAATTTTAAGTTGGCAGGAGTATTTCCGTTTGTAATATCAATAGTTTTGATTTTCGCTAATTTTGTTGTCATAAATTGAGCAATATCAGGTGTTTCTAATGATTTCATTTCTTTACCGTAGTTAACGGATACAGTACCTGCACTCATATTTTTCGGGTTAATTCTTGTACCGGCAACAGGTGTCATTGAAATATTAAATGTACGTAAATCTTTGGTTGTATCAACATAATCATCAAGGAAGTTTTCCATAAACGGTCTTAAGATTTGATTAGCAAATCTTTTTTCTTCATCAGAAGCACTTACCCAATTCTTTTCGATATTTCTGAGTGTACCGATTTGTTTATGTTTATTAAGCAACTTAACGTCTTCTTCTCTGGCAACCATTCTGAAGAATTCAAACGGATTGCTTTCTGCACCTTGATAATCACGACCAGGGTTGTGGAATGTACCATGAATTTTCAAACCGTTATAATATTCATTGCCAAAATGAGAAGCATCAGCAATAGAGTTCATTGTAATGAAAGCCGGTCTGTCATGCAGCCACCAGTTAGCAGGGTTGTAATTACCATGAGCTTCTGTGTTTAATTTAGGCATTAATTCAACTAAAGCTCTGTTGTTATCAGCATAAGCAAGGTTTGTGCTGACAACCTTCATTCCGTTAACCCCCTGAGTTCCATATGAGCCGTACGAACCATAAGAACCGTATGTTCCGTAAGAGCCGTAAGTGCCGTATGCATTGCCACCCACACCGTAAGCGTTTTCAAATCTTGCTAATTCTTTAGTGTGTACGAAGTATACAGAGTTTCTTTCAGCAACTTCAGGAGCTGCTTTTGCTTTTATGTCTTTGATATAGTCTATAACTTCTTTTGTTTCTAATTTTTCTTTGTATTTTTGATTAATTTCCGCATTATCTTTTAATCTTTTTTGAACTTCTTTTTTGATTTCTGCTTCAACTTTTCTGGTCTCAGTTTTGATATCAGCTGTATCAATAAACACATTCGGTTTATTTTTACGAATAATTTCAGCTTCTTTTTGCATTAATTCTGTAGATGCTTTATCTTTCTCTGCTGCTGCTGCAAGTTTATCTTTGAAAGCTTCTCTAACTTCGGCTTCTGTAGGTTTTATGTAAGGCTCTTTAATTTCAGCTAATAAATTACTTTTATAATTATCAATTGCTACATCTACAGAATCTTTAATATCTACAGCTCTGAACAATCTGTAAGGCACAGTTTCTACCTGATCAATAGCATTTGCAGCAGGGCGCTTAAATGAGCCTTGAACACCTGTATCTTCAAGTCTTACAAATTTATGCATTCCTTGATTATCAGGTTTCAACTGTATTGCATAAGAAAGTTCTTCACCTTCTGCAAGTTTAACTCTTTTAGCAACATCTGCAAGTGTTTCATTCTGATCCGCTGCTATAAAACTGTCAGCTTTATAACTGTCAATAATTTTACCGTTAGCATCTTTTCTAAGTTTTACAACTTTGATACCGCCATCAGCATTATCATAACTGTGATAAGGAGAAAAGTCTCTTACATCTGCATTTTCATGCAATCTCCAGCTTACCGGAGCTTCATAAGAAACAACACCTAAACCGCCTGAGTTATAATTGCTTATATTATATCTTTTATTTTCAGGAGCATAAGATACAAATTGGTGGATATTTTTATCTGCACCGCTAAAACTTATATGAACGCCTGGGAAAGCTGCCCCCCCCCCGTTATTTACCGACAACGGCATGACTGAATTTGAAGCTTCTGCTTTACTGCTTCTTTTAGTTTGACTTGCCTGATACTGAGGCATAATTGAATAAACACGCATATTTGCACCTACATCCCATTTATAATATATATACTACGTCGTGAATTTTTGCAGAAAATCCTTTCTGCTTCTATAGTAAAATGCTGACATGATTTTTTTCAACACCAACTTGCTAATTTATTAAGAAATATTAAGTAAAGTTTTTTTTAATAATTAGAGTTTTTTTATCGCATTTCAAGTAAAATTAGAGAAACAGTTTGAAAAAGGTGAAAGATGGACAGATTTTTTGGAGTATTTGGAATTTTACTTATATTTGGGATAGCTTTTTTGATGTCTAATAACAGAAAAGCAATTAATTATAAAACAGTAGGAACAGGATTTTTACTACAGGTGCTGCTTGCTGTATTTATATTTAAAGTACCTTTAGGCAGGGCAATATTTTTTAATATAGGTTTATTTATCCAAAAAGTTCTGGAATTTGCAAAAGAAGGCGGGGCATTTGTTTTCGGACCTTTAATGAATGAGGATAAATTTTCATCAGTATTTGGAGCAGGAGCACAGGTATTTGCACTCCAACTGATTGCTTCTCTAATTTTTATGATGATTTTAGTTAATATTTTATATTATTACGGAATTATGCAAAGAATTGTTCCGGTATTCGGTAAAGCTATGAATAAACTTATGTCAGTCAGCGGAGCCGAAGCGCTTTCAAACGTTGCAAGCGCATTTGTAGGACAAATTGCAGCACAAATTATGATAAGACCTTACCTTGCAAAACTTACCCGTTCAGAGCTTTTGGCTTCTATGGCAGGAAGTATGGCATGTATTTCCGGAGCTACAATGCCGATTTACATAGGCATGGGAATTCCCGCACAATACCTGCTTGCAGCATCCGTAATGGCTGCACCGGGTGCACTTGTCATTTCAAAAATCGTTTATCCGGAAACAGCAACACCGGAAACAAGTGAAGATATAAAAATAACATACAGCAAAAGAAGAAAGCCCTACATAAATGTTTTTGATGCCATTTCTGCAGGAGCTTCAGAAGGAATGAAAGTTGCCATAAATGTTGTTGCCATGATTTTAGCACTCGTTGCACTGGTTGCTATGATTGACTGGATTCTTGGAAGTGCAGGAGTGTTTATAGTTAAATATTTGCATATAAACTTTGCTTCATTTGATTTAAATCATTTATCTTTAAAATTAATACTCGGCAAAATATTCTCAGTATTTGCATACTTTATGGGAGTTCCATTAAAAGAAGCTACAACTGTAGGAAGCTTAATGGGTACTAAACTGGTTCTTAATGAAATGGTTGCATATTTTGATTTAACCAATCTTCCAAATCAGCTGTCACCAAAAAGCTTTTTGATTGCAAGTTTTGCATTATGCAGTTTTGGTAATTTCGGATCGATTGCAATACAATTGGGCGGTATTGGCGAACTTGCTCCAAACCAGAGAAAAAATCTTGCAAGACTTGGTGTAAGAGCTCTGATTTGCGGAACGTTAACATGTTATATGTCAGCTGCAATCGTCGGGGTACTGTTTAACTGATACTATTTAGGTAAATGTTTTTGCCAGTCACTGTCAAGGTTTTGTATAAACCTGTGTGCTTCAATAACATCATCATAGTTAATAGGTTCAGGACCTTCCTGTACCTCTAAAGGTTCATAGTTTTTAACGTCAATATCGGAGAAACCTAAAAAAGCAACACCGAAATTTTTACCGCAATGTTTGCACACAAGACTTATTACGGTTAAACCTTCTTCTTCTCTTTTTATTATAACCGAATCTTCATCAAAGCTGTTCTTGCAATGAGAGCAGCAAAGATTACTAAACAGTTTTTCTATTTTCTTTTTCATAAAGTCCTCATTAATATTATAGTTTAAATTTTATTAAAAAATGTTAATTTTTCTTCAAGCATGGGTATAATATAATTGTAGCGAATTGTATATGTCGTTTTTGTTCGCTAAAGCTATCAAGATAGGAGTGTTATCATGGAAGCTATCAATTTAATTCTATTCGGATTTATTGTGTACACAGCATTAATCGTAGTGCCAAGCATCTGGGAAGAATTAACAACCGAAGGATAAAATCCTTTAAAATTTAAGACGAATTTAATCAGTGAGAGTTCCTTTTTTTCGCAAAAAAACTTGAGAGTGTGTAGGTATCTGAATTAAGAAGTGTAAAAATTACGTTATTTGTTTAACGCAGAACTTTGTTGCGGCAAAATTTCGTTTAAACACTTAACAGCAACATCGGTGACATAATCCATGTCTTTTCTCTCCATTATAAGCGGAGGATTAAAATAGATTACATCACCGAGAGGTCTGAGTATAACTCCCTCCATCAAAGCCTTTTTGTAGATTTGGTATCCGGTTCTGAGTCTGCTTTCAAAAGGCTTTTTACTTTGCTTATCCGCAACAAGTTCTATTGCGTTTATCAAACCTATATGACGTACTTCACCGACATTTGGATGTGAAAGAAATTTTTCTTTTATCAAATTGTTAAAGTACACAGCGTTTTCTTGAGCACGTTTTAAAACAGAACCGTCTTCCATAATATCTAAAACAGCATTTGCAGCAGAGCAGGCAAGAGGGTTGCCGCTGTATGTATGGCTGTGCATAAAAGCTTTTCCTGTACCGTAATCATCATAAAATGCATCATATATTTTTTGTGTCGTAACAAACAGCGCCATAGGCATATAACCGCCTGTTAAACCTTTTGAAAGACACATAATATCAGGTGATACACCAGCATGTTCAAAAGCAAACATTTTACCTGTTCTGCCATAGCCAGTTGCAATTTCATCGGCTATAAGATGAACATTATATACATCGCACAACTCTCTAAGTTTTCTTAAATACAATGGCGGATAAACTTTCATTCCCGCTGACCCTTGAAGTAAGGGTTCTACAAGAAGAGCTGCCGTTTCATTACCATATTGCGCAAATGTTTCAGCTGCTTTTTGTGCACATTCGCAATTACAGTTATCCCTGTTTTTTCCATAAGGACATCTGTAGCAGTCAGGACCTTCTATTCTGACAATATCCATTAAAATTGGTTTATAAAGCTTTGTGTAAAGGTCACAATCCCCGACAGATAAAGCCCCGATAGTTTCGCCATGATAAGCTTCTGTTAATGCCATAAATTTCGTTTTCTGAGGATTACCAGTCTGCTCATGATATTGAAAACTTACTTTCATTGCAGCTTCAATCGCTGATGAGCCGTTGTCGGTAAAATTAAATTTACAAAGCCCGTCAGGTAAGATTTTTGATAATCTTTCACAAAGTCTTATAGCCTGTTTATGGGTAAAATTAGCAAAAATAACGTGTTCAAGCTTATCTGCCTGCTTTTTTATTTCTTCGGAAATATGAGGATTACAATGTCCTAAGAGGTTGCACCACCAGGAGCTGATTACATCAACGTAACGCTTACCTTCCGTATCATAAAGATATACGCCTTCACCCTTTTCAATTACAATCGGAGGCAGTGTTTCATAATCCTTCATTTGAGAGCATGGATGCCACACATATTTTAAATCTTTTTCAGCCCACGTATTCATTTATACCTCCTTAAATAAAGACGTAATATTATCAATTTCTATTCCATTCTGGTTATCCTTAACCTCTGCAATAACTTTTATTCCTGTGAGATTTTCAACCTGAATTTTATTATCATTTTGCATAATATCATCTTCATTATAATTGTTTAAAATTATTCCTTTTACGTTAATCCCATGATGTTTAGCATATTCAACTGTCAATACCGTAGAATTAATTGTGCCTAAAGCCGCAGATGCAACAACCAGAACATCAAGTCCAAGTGCTTTTATTACATCAGGAAGCATTAGCATTTCTTCTTTTAGATTAAACGGGCAAACAATTCCTCCTGCACCTTCCACTACAACATAATCAAACTTTTTTTTAATTTTAGCAAAATCACTAATTATTTTATCAAGCTTTATAGGATTGTTTTCCATTTGTGCAGCTAAATGCGGAGATACGGCAGGCTTAAAAATATAAGACACATAATCTTTTGCTTCTACCTCAATATTTGCACACTTTAAAACATAATCACAATCTCCCGGGATAAGCTTACCGTCGACTTCAACCGCACCGCTTAATGCAGGTTTATAATATCCGCAATTATACCCCAGCTCTCTCATCTTTTTAACAAGCAAACCCGAAATATAAGTTTTACCGACGTCAGTACCTGTTGCTGTAATAAAAATTGCTTTGGTCAAAATCTCTCTCCTTCCCTCACATAAAAAATGCGGCAACTTTATGTTACCGCATAATTTTTTTTATTCAACATTTGATTAAATTACGTTCTACAGTGAACCGCCGCCACCGTCACGGAAGTAGTCATAGTGTCTGACATCATCATAGTTATTAACGTACTCTGCCTCAACATTCTTTTGGAATTGTGTTTTTGGAGCAGCTTTTGTAACTCTTTCTGCCAGCAATGCATCAATGTTAGGTGCTAATGTTAATTCAAAGTGGAAACGACCGTATTTTCTGTCAGGCTCCCAATGGTTGCTGACCAACGGATAGCCCCAATATAGTCTTGCACTTAAATCACCAGGAAGTTGTACCCTTAACCCCATACCTAATGATGCTGCGAAATAGCTTCCGCCGTATACATCTTCACTTGCTGTCGGGAAAATACCTGCTGTATCGGCAAATATAGCACCTTTTACATATCTTCCGATAAACGGAATTTTTTCTCCTGATCTCGGGCTTGTAATTTCTCTCGGCAATAACGGGAACATCAATTCTCCACTGATGAAATAACCGTTTTTACCAATCATCATACCTTCTGAGTAACCTCTAACAGTAGCCAAACCACCTGTCTGCATTTGGTCTAAGTAAGGGATTTTTTTATCTCCAGGAACGATTTGGTAGTTACTTCTCAATTGACCGATGAAACCGTGAGAAAAATCGTGTAATCTTACGATACCGCCGCTGTATTTAAAGTAATTGTTATCACGATCGCTGTTGAAAATAGGAATTGAATAGTAAGCATCCTGATTCAAATACCAAATACCGTATTTAGTATCTTTTCTCATTTGCAATGCCAATTCAACAGCAGTAACGTTATCTGCGCTGTTAATCCAATCCTGGAATATAGGAACATTTAAATCAGTAAATGTACGTGCTCTTTTATAGCTTAAACCTGCGTAAGATTTCAATTCAAATCCCGGTTTTCTAACTAACGGTTGAGAATAGTACAATGAATATTGGTAAGCATTACTGCCTAATTTCAAATCTCTCATAGGTCCGTATTTGATGTCCGCAAAAGTAGATGAGAACATAAATCCAACACGTCCGTCATTTTTGTTAACAGGAACATTATAATCAAAGAACGGGCTTTGTGCGCCTTTAGAAAAATAAGAACCTAAAGACATTCTGTCTCTGTGTCCGAATAAACTGTCGGCATATAACATCGCACCGCCTCTGATGCTGCCTGTACTGTAACGACCGGCATTATCCATTACCCCCATAATATGGAAAGGGAATGACTCCTGAGCAACAAGTTCGATGTCTGTTGTACCAGGCTTTTCACCGGCTTTTAAATTTGCTGAAAGTTTAACGCCTTCGTTATATCTGTTGAAATCAAGAACATCTTTTTCAAGTTCAACAATATCAAACAACTGACCTTCTTTTTGAGGTAATCTTCTGGTAATATATCCGTCTTTAGTCCATTTGTTCTGCTCTACGGTGATATTTCCAATTTTACTTTCTGTTAAAGCTATATAAATATTTCCGTTTTGAACGGTTTGTTCAGGCAAAAAAGCTCTTGCTGTAACAAATCCTTTTTCAGCATACAAGTTATTGATTGTGTCAATAACTTTTTGAATATCTTCAATAAATACGTTTCTGCCAACTAAAGGTCTTACTATATCATTGATTTCTTCTTTTGTTAAAATTTCAGAAGGTGCAACTTCAACAGAGTTTACAAACACGCCTTTTGTATCTATTTCTTCAACTCCTGCCTGCTGCATAGAACCGCCGTTATAGTTTTGTATAATCTGATTTCCTGCATTTGGATCAGCTTCTAATTTTTTTCTCTGCTGGTAATATTGATAATCATCTTCTCTTTGTTTTTCTTGATATTGATATCTGAGATAGTCGCTATCGTGACGTATATTCATTCCTGCTTCTGCGCCTATTTGTCCGCCTATATTACCCGGAACGGCACCGCCGCCTGCAAGAGGATTAGCAATTGCACGGGAAAAAGATGCAGGAAGTGCGAATGCAAAAGTGACACATAAAATAGCACTCAATACATTTTTTCTGGAATTAATCTTTTTCATTTATTCACCTTCTGTTTTATATATATATTTATTTAAGTCCGGTCAATTTTATTTTTGCGCACAGGAATGAAAATAAAAACGATTTTTGAATTTTTATTACAATATAGTAACAAAAGTTAATTTTTTAACAAAATTAAGTATTGACCTGATATTATTATAAGGGAGATTAATATACTTGTAAAGTTTTGAAATAATAAAATCAGTCTTTTGAAGTAATGTTTTTTCAAAAATAATACAAGAAGCGTACACACTTTTATATGAGGGTAAAGTTATGAATAACAAAATGAAACTATTAGTCGTTGGTATTTCTACATTTGTAATCGGATTTTCTGTAAACAATTTTGCAATGTCAGATGTTCCATCTAAAATTGCAGTTGTTGATGTTCAACAGGTAGTAAACTCATCTTCTCAAGTTCAGGCTTTGAAAAAAGAACAACAGACTAAAGCTAAAGAACTTGTAGCATTTGTTGAAAAAGCAAGAAAAGAAGTTGCTGCTACAACTGATGCTAAGAAAAAACAAACTTTGGAAGAAAAATATAACAAAGAATTAAACTCTAAAAAAGAAGCTATGGATAAAAACTACACAGCTAAGCTAACTGCAATTGATAACGCAATTTCCGCTAAAGTTGCAGAACAGGCTAAAGCAGGTAACTATGATGTAGTTCTTGCAAAAGGAGTTGTTCTTTACGGAGGAACTGATATTACCGAAGCTGTAAAAAAAGCTGTTAAATAATTTGAATTCAAAATAAAAAAAGAAGACTGAACGGTCTTCTTTTTTTTTATGTAAAAAAATACCGTCTTGTATTTGACGGTATTTTTCTTATTTTAGATATCTTTATATGAACCTGAAAACTTATCTGTATATATAGTATGCAGCAATTCATGAGCTTTATGAGAATTAGGCTCTTGAAGATATTCATTATAAAGTTTTCTTATTGAAGGATTGAAGTGTGATTTTCTTAGCGGAAGTTCTTTATCTTCTTTATATAAACCTTCGGCACGTTCTTCCTTAATCTTGGAATTATCACAGCTTCTGGGTTGTCCGCCGCCGTTTATACATCCGCCGGGGCAAGCCATTACTTCAAGCATTTGGAAAGGAGCTTTGCCTTCTTTAATTTCCTGTAAAGATTTTTCAGCTTCTTTCAGCGTAGAAACAACTCTCACAACAAGTTTTGTACCTTTTAAATCAAGTTCAATATCTCTGCATCTGTTAGATGTTCCTCTTAAAGATTTAATATCAACATCATTTAAAGGTTCGTTTGTTGCAAATTCATAAGCAGTTCTCACAGCAGCTTCCGCTACACCGCCGGAAGCTCCGAATATAGTACCTGCACCTGAATATTCACCGAATGGAGAGTCATTAGCTTCAGGTTCTATTGCGTTGAAATTAATGCCTGCTTCTTTAATCATTCTGCCTAATTCCTGAGTTGTAAGAACGTAATCTGTATCAGGACGTCCGTTTTTGCTTAATTCAGGGCGTTTGCATTCATATTTCTTAGCCGTACAAGGCATAATTGCAACAACAACAAGGTTATCTCTGTCAATATTTAACTGTTGGGGAACCAGTTCCACAAGAACAGGAGATAACATTGACATAGGTGATTTACAGCTTGATAAGTGTTTTAACATTTCCGGATGTTCTGTTTCAAGGTATTTCACCCATGCAGGACAGCAGGAAGTAAACAAAGGCAGATTTTCACCTGACTTTAATCTTGCAAGAAATTCGGATGCTTCTTCCATAATTGTTAAATCCGCAGAGAAGTTTGTATCAAAAACAAGGTCAAAGCCTATTCTTCTCAAAGCTGCATTCATTTTGCCTATTGAATTTTCACCGGGTTCCAGCCCGAACATCTCACCGATTGCAACACGAGTTGCCGGAGCCATCTGAACAACAACTTTTTTATCAGGATTAGTAATTTCGTTCCATACAGCTTCAATATCTGATTTGATTGTTAATGCACCGGTAGGACAAACTGCCGCACATTGACCGCAGTTTACACAATCAACCTGCCCTAACGGTCTACCGTTCATAGGCTGAACAACTGTCTTTGAGCCACGATTTGCAAATCCCAGTACCGAATGCCCCTGAAACTCTGTACAAGCTCTTACACAAGCTCCGCAAAGAATACACTTGTTAGGATCACGCACAATAGAAGGACTTGAATCGTCAACAGGCAGATATTCATCTAAAGGTTTTTCAGGATATCTAATTCTTCTGATACCGTATTCTTCTGCATATTGCTGCAATTCACAGTTACCTGACTTTTCACATGTCAAACATTCTTTGTCGTGGTTTGCAAGAAGAAGTTCAAGAACAGTCTTTCTTATTCTTCTTGTTCTGTCAGTGTTAAGGTGAACTTTCAAGCCTGCTTCGGGCGGCATAGTACAAGAAGACTGAATTCCTCTGCCTTCAATTTCTACAACACACATTCTGCATGCGCCAAATGATGTTAAATCAGGACGGTAGCAAAAAGTCGGGACATTCATACCTGCTTTTCTTATAACTTCAAGAAGATTAGGTTCATCTGTAAATTCAACTTCTTTCCCGTCTATAAATAATGTTTTTTTATCAGTCATTTTTCTATTTCCTTATTTTTTACTCTAATACAATAGCTCTGAACGGACAGCTTGCAAAACAAGCCTCACATTTAATACATTTATCTTGATTAATGTGGTGAGGATTTTTAACTGTACCTTCAATAGCTCCGACAGGACAAGTTCTTGCACATTTTGTACAGCCTTTGCATAATGCTTCGTTGATAACGATTTTCTTCATAGCAGTACAAACGCCCGCAGGACATTTTTTGTCCTGAATGTGAGCTATATATTCATCTCTAAAGTATTTTAAAGTTGAAAGAACAGGGTTTGGAGCAGTCTTGCCAAGTCCGCACAACGAACCGTCTTTAACTGCATGAGCCAACTCTTCCAGAGTATCTAAATCCTTCATTTCACCTTTACCTGCAACGATTTTTTCAAGGATTTTCAACATATTTTTTGTGCCTTCACGACAAGGAACGCATTTACCGCAGCTTTCGTGCTGTGTAAAGTTCATAAAAAATCTTGCAACTTCAACGATACAAGTTTTCTCACTCATAACAACAAGACCGCCGGAACCTACCATTGCACCTGCTTTGATAAGGTTATCGTAGTCCATAGGAATATCCAGATGTTCTTCTGTTAAGCAGCCGCCTGAAGGTCCGCCTATTTGAACAGCTTTGAATTTTTTGCCGTCCCTCATTCCGCCGCCAATATCAAATACGATTTCACGTAAAGTTGTGCCCATAGGAACTTCAATCAAACCGGTATTATTAACTTCGCCGGTCAAAGCAAAAGTTTTTGTACCTTTTGATGTTTCTGTTCCCATTTGAGAGAACCAATCCGCTCCGTTAAGCATAATTACGGGAACGTTTGCAAGAGTTTCTACGTTGTTAATAAGTGTTGGTCTGCCAAACAAACCTTTATTTGCAGGGAAAGGAGGTTTTGGTCTTGGCATACCTCTTTCGCCCTCAATAGATGCGATTAATGCTGTTTCTTCACCGCAGACGAAAGCTCCTGCACCTTCTTTAATATGAATGTCAAATGAGAAATCACTTCCCATAATATTTTTGCCTAAGAAATGTCTTTCTTCCGCATCTTTAATAGCTTTTCTCAAACGTTTTATAGCTAACGGATACTCTGCTCTTACATAGATATAGCCTTCATCAGCACCTATTGCAAATGCTGCTATTGCCATACCTTCAAGAAGCTTATGCGGATCTCCTTCCATTACAGAACGGTCCATAAATGCACCCGGGTCACCTTCATCCCCGTTACAAACAACATAAGATTTTCCGCCTTTATTAGCAGCTGTAAATCTCCACTTTCTGCCGGTAGGGAAACCACCGCCGCCACGTCCTCTTAAACCTGATTTTTCTATTTGATCAATTACATTATCGGGATTATTTTCTTCCAAAATATTTGCTAATGCTTCATAACCTCTTACTGCAATTGCTTCATCAAGACATTCTGCATTAATATGTCCGCAGTTAGCCAGAGCAGTACGTGTTTGTTTTGCATAAAAATTAATTTCTTCATTCTTATGAACATGTTCGTGAGTTAAAGGATCAGTGTATAACAGTCTTTCAACAGGCTTGTTGTTTTTTATATGACTTTCATAAATTTCTTCAACATCTTTTTCTTTTACTTTTACATAAGTTACATGTTTGTCAGGAATAATAACAAGAACGCCCTGTTCGCAGAAACCGTGGCATCCTGTAGGAACAATGGTCATTTTGTCATAATCAGTCAGAACAGAAACATCTGCGCCTAATTCTTTAAATTTTTCAATAACATTCAACGAACCGTTTGCAACGCAGCCTGTTCCTGCACATACAAGTACTCTTAAGCCTTGTTTTGTGATAAGTTCTTGAGCTTTTTTTTGTTCTTCTTTAATATCTATATTCAATGCTGTTTTTTCCATATTAATTCTCCTCCTTTAAAAGGGTATCCAATACTATAGTAATAGCATCGGAAGTCATTTGAGGATAAACTTTTTCATTTATAACTACAACAGGAGCCAAGCCGCAAGCACCTAAGCAGCTGACAGTTTCGAGCGAGAACAATCCGTTGTCGCTTGTCAGTTGTCCTTCCGGCATATTTAATTTTGCTCTGATTGCGTTTAATACAGGCATAGAGCCTCTAACGTGGCAAGCTGTACCATCACATACTTTTATTTCATATTTACCTTTCGGCTCTAATGAAAACTGTGCATAAAAAGTTGCTACCCCGAAAACCGTTGCAGGAGATAATCCTTCTATTTTGGTTCCAATGTAAATCAACGCTTCTTCAGGAAGATATCTGTAAACTTCCTGAACTTTTTGTAAAATCGCAATCAAGTTAGATTTTTTGCAGCCATAAGATTCAATGATTGCATCTAACTTGGATGTGTCGATTTTATGAGGATTTTCTACACTCATTCTCGAACTCCTATGTATTCTATTGTCTAATTAACCCCGATTGTATAAAATTGACTCAAAAAACGTATACAATCATAGCAGAATTATTACACAATGAGCACAGAAAATCAAGCTAATAATTAGTTTTCCCGTTTAAATGTTTGGTTAAGTTTTCAACATTTCTGTAGATGTATCTTAAAAATGTATATTCATGAAGTTGTTTTGTTTCATAAGTTTCGGTAACATTACCATTATGGAATACATCTAATTTAATATTGTTGTGTACATAAATATTGTCCGTATCGGCACTAATAATTCTTGATTTAGATTTTCCCGTCAAAATATTTGTTACCTTAAGCATTAGTTTATCAGACAGAGAGTTTTCTATACTGACAGGGGCATATTCATCACCTGCAATAATTTGTCTTGCATCAAAAACATCTATAGTTATGCCCTGTGATTTTGCGTAATTAGCTAATGTACTTCTTGATTTATATAACTGATCATACGAATTTCCATAAATAGTATCATCATGAATTTTAAAATAGCGGTTTATATTTTTTTCTTTTTTAATTAAATTTCTTTTTTCAATTTGATTTTGAATTCTGTTAATACAATTTTTCAACTTCATACTATACACTTTTCCTTATAATTATCATAATGTAAATAACTAAAAACACATAAATAAAAAAATTGCTTTATAATTTACAAAATTTTATATTAATTTTGAGCAATAATTTTTTATGGGGCATGCATCACATTTGGGGTTAATTGGTTTGCAAACGTTTTGACCGTGTGTAACAAGCAGGGTATTTATATCTAACCAGTATTTTTTCGGCAGTTTTTCTCTGAGTGCAAACTCGGTTTCTTCAGGATTTTTAGTTTTAACATAACCTAAACGGTTACAAATCCTGTGAACATGGACATCCACGCAGATAGCAGGAATATCAAAGCCCTTTGCTAAAACCAGATTAGCGGTTTTTCTACCTACACCGTTAAACTTAATCAATTCTTCTATGGTGTCTGGAACTTTATTGTCCAGCTCTTCTACAATAATCTTTGATAACTCGACAATTTGACGGGCTTTATTTTGATAAAAGCCTACAGGGTAAATTGCTTTTGCAAGCCTGTCTACATCGCAATATGCAAAATCTTTAGGCTCTGTACCGATTTCAAGCATTCTCAATGTAGCGGGATAAGTTGTCAAATCATTTGTTCTTAAACTCAAAATACAAGCAATCAAAACAAGATAAGGATTTTTGAATTCTTCCATAAGCTGGACAAATTCTCGTCTTGGCTGTTTTGCCTCAATTAAGTTTTCTACTATTTTATCAATATTGATTTCTTGCATAAAAGAATTTTACTTAAAAATATATTTTTTTTCAAATATTAATCGGGTTTAAATTCAATAATGTCTTTAATATCACACTTAAAATAATTGCAAAGTTTATTTATAGTACTGAGTTTAACGTCAATATTCTCACCTTTCACAAGCTTAGATATAGTAGCTTTACTAATACCTGTTGCTTCTGAAACCTCATACCCTTTTACTTTATTTTGCCAGATTAATTCATACAATTTAACTGTTATCATAAAAATAATTATATATTTCAAAATAATATTTGACATTTAGATAAAGTGTGCTTTAATAAAATAAAGTACACTTTATTTATTTTTAATATATTTTAATAAAGGAGCAATATGAAAAAAGGTTTTACACTTGCAGAGGTTTTAATAACACTCGGAATAATAGGTGTTGTGGCAGCACTTACAATACCGGTTTTAATCCAAAATCATAAAAAACAGGAAACGGCAACAAAAGTAAAAGCGTTCTATAGTATAATGTCACAGGCATTTTATAGTGCTACAGTTGAACACGGAGATTTTGAGCACTGGGATGCATGGTCTTTCGGGGACCCGGGTTCGAACAACGGTGATGGAAAAGCTCAACTTGAATGGCTTAAAAAATATTTATTGCCATATATTAAAACAGTTGAAACAAATACAGACAGAAAATGGGCACTTGTAGCATTACCAAACGGCTCAGGATTTTCCAACTACAACAGTATGTATTTCTTTTGCTTAAAATATGCCGACTGCAAAAAACAAACAGAAGCCTATAATTCTCGTACAAGATTTGTATTTCAGATTTCCAAATCAGGTTTTAAAACTTATGATGTAGGCTGGAAAGGTACACGTGAAGAACTTTTTACACCAAACGCCAATAATCATAAATGTCCGGGTGCAATGTGTGCTAAATTATTGGAATTGGACGGCTGGGAAATTAAAGATGACTATCCATGGTAATAAGCTCCTCAACATCAATAACTGTTTTCAACTTTAGAGCATATATATTATCTCTTTTAAATTCAATCATCTTAACGGCATCTTTTTCAGTTGTTACAACAATCCCCGAAGGGATTTCATCTTCCGTATAAGAGTGGTGATCATCAAAATCCTTTGTTGCCTTGATTTTATAATTACTTAAAAAATCATAAAACTGTTTTGGCTGACCTATTGCGCAAAATGCAGTAATTTCAGCCCCGTCAGCAAGACGTTCGCCTGTTTTAATATTGTAGACATAATCAGGTTCTGTGCAGCAGACAGATGTTTTTACCTTCATCTTTTTGCCCATAATTTTAGCAAGTTTTTCTGCACGTTTATGGTCTGTGTCTTTGCTTACAACAACAAGTCTGTCTATTCTTGCAAAAGCTTCCATTCCTTCTCGCAACGGACCTGCAGGAAGAAGTTTTTCATTTCCGAAGCCCATTTTGCTGTCCATTAGAACAACATCTAAATCTCTGTACAATTTTCTGTGCTGAAAACCGTCATCAAGAATTATTTTTGTCACACCGTATTTTTCAACAGCATACTTTGCAGCTTTATATCTGTTTTTTGAGGTTATGACAAAAACACCTTTTGTGTTTTCAGCCAGCCAGTATGGTTCATCCCCTGCAAGTCTTGCGTTATAAAAAACAGATTTACCGTCAGAAATTACATTGATATTTTTATTGGAAAGTTTTCCGCCATATCCTCTTGAAATTATTGCGGTTTTTTCTCCTTTTGATGCAAAATAATTTGCTATTTGAGATACCACAGGCGTTTTTCCAACACCGCCTGTTGTTATATTACCTACACAGATTACATAAGCATCAACTCGTTCAGGCTTTAATATTTTTTTATCATACAACCTGTTTTTTAAATTACTCGCAAAACCGTAAAAAACAGAAGCAAAATCTAAAAGGAAAACACCTTTTGCATTTTTATCATAATGCAGTTTTGTTATTTCTGTTTTAATATTCATGCTTAGAACATTAATCTCCAAAGTAAAAATCTCTTATTCAATTTTTCAGAGAATTTTCTCAAGTTGCAGGTTGTAACTCTTGTATCTTCCAGAATTGTCTGCAATTCTGTTTTCTTTTCAGGTGTCATTTTGTTTACGGTATCTAATGAAGTTGAAATACCCAACATTGCATTATTGATATTAGCAACGGTTCTGTTTAAGTCCTTTTTAAGCTGATCGTCTTTTGTTAAAGAGTTTACATAGCCGCTTATTTCATTAACATTATGAGTAATCTCTCTTAAGTCTTCAGCCATTTTTTCAGCTTCTTCTTCATCACCGAACAATTTATTCAAATTGTATGACAATTTATTAAATGAATCGGTTGTATTATATATACTGTCTTTAAATTTAGGATCCCCGATGAAAGAATTCAAATTGTATGACAATTGGTTAAAGTCAGTAGTAGCCTTATCCATCATAATCATTAACTGATTTAAATCTCCTTTTGAAGTATCGATTAAATCATTAAGTTTTGTCATTGTAACGCTAGTTTGACCTGTTAATGAATTAATGTTCTGTACAGACATTTTCAATTCAGCAATAACCTGATCAGAAAGTAAATCGTTAATCTTTTTGTTAGTTTCGGTTAAAGATTCGGCTGCCCTGTACTGCCAATCCATAAAGTCTGCAATTCTCATAGGTTCAACAATTGTATATGGAGAAGCCTGTTTCGGGTATGGCGGAACAACATCATCGAGAGATGAAATTAAAAGTTTGTTTGTTCCGTCTGATTTTATAACTTTACCTTTCAAAAATTCAGGCAAAATCAAGCCCGGTAAATTTATTACATAATCAATTTTATAAGCATAATTTGTTTTAATACTGTCTTTAATTGAATACGGAACAACATCTTTTGAAACAACTTCAATATTTTTAATCTTCCCTACATCATAATATTCTTTATCAAGCTTCATTCTCACATCATCGTCTTTATAAAGAATGTCTTTATTTAACATAGGAACGTAAACCGTTCTTGTTTTAGGAGGTGTGATTTCCAAAAACAGTTCTCCGATTAATCCTGATTGCTGAATAGAGAACATAGAAGCTTTCGGAATTTCAACATTAGGTTCCGTGATAACAAACTTAACCTTAACATAGCTGTTTTCACCGTCGATAACAGGTGTAATTTCCTCTACCTGACCGACACGAAGCCCCATCATCTGTACGCCTGCACCCGGACGCATGCCGTTTACATCTTTAAACTCAATTTCCACCCTGTCAGCAGATGAAAACGTACGACCTTTTACCTTGAACACAACTCCGAGTAATAAAACCAAGGCTATTAACGTTAAAAGACCTACCTTAAAAGATGATGAAAATTTCATTTGGTACCTTTCTTATTATCACATCAATTATTGTAGCAAAAACAACATAATATTGCAAAAAAAATACAAATTATAATGTATATTATAAGTTATTTTTTAACTCTTTTTGCAAAATCCGTGATAACCTTCTTTCCGCAGTTTTTAACTTTTTGAGCACCTGTTTCTGCAATAGCGGAAATATCTCCCTCAGAATATGCAAGATAATCTAAGAATGCCAATCTTTGCGCTTCTTTTTCGGATTTAATGAAAATGTCATGGCTATACTCTACTTCCCCTTTACCTGAAATTTTCTTATTAACTTCATTACCTTCAAACGCACAATTACAATTGTTATTAACATTAATACTATTAACTCGGGAAATCAGCATTTTTACTCCTTATACAAAATGGTATAAGAATATAAAAAACATAAATAAAAAAATTTGCCAATATTTAAAGATAATTTGCTAAAATATTTTTAACATAATTTTGTGTTTCCTGATAAGGAGGCACACCGTCGTATTTGTCAACAGCACCGGGACCTGCATTATACGCAGCAAGAGCTAAGATTACGTTGCCGTTGTATTTATTCAGCATTGATTTCAAATATCTTACACCGCCGTCGACATTTTGAACCATATTATAAGGATCATTAACACCTAAATTTTTAGCTGTAGAAGGCATTAACTGCATAAGTCCCATAGCACCTGCTTTAGATTTTGCTTTCGGATTAAATCCTGATTCTTGTTTTATCAAAGCCTGCACAAGTTTTTCATCAACTCCGTGTTTTTTGGAAATCTGCGAAACAACATTAAGTATTTGAGCTTTGCTTGACTGCTGTTTTACGGGAGCCGCACTGCTTGCAGCCGTTGCCTCCTGCAAGGCGCCGGTTAAACTTTTTGAAAAATTTGACGGCACAATATCAGCATTAACTTTTTTCAAAGAAGGATCTAAAAGTAAAGTCCCGAAATTCGATTTAGTAGCTGATTGCAATACTTTTTCAAAGGACGGAGAATTAATTTTTCCGTTGTTGGGATAAATAGCATCAAGCGGGTTTTGCGACTCATCAGCAGCATTAAGATTATTCACCTTGCTTGTAAGCTGTGCATATCTCTGCATAGCCTGAGTCTGTCCTCCTGTATTAAGCAAATTTTGAATAAAGTTTGAAAACATACCGCCTGCCTTAAAATCTTACCCGAGTCTAACTATATTCTACATACAATCACATATTTATGTATCCTCTATTTGAATTAATGATTTTTGCAGAAATGTCAAAACATAATGTTCTGGTCACATACATAGCATAAAAAAAACCACTCATTGCTGAGTGGGTCGTTTTCTGCATCCTAATGGTCTCTTTTAGTGTTTATTATTTAGGAGTTTATATGTTTTTGGGGTTAATGAATTCTATTTATATTTAGTGTTTCGACTACACTTAAATCTTATGTAATTATTATTACATATAACATTTTAAATGTCAATATAATGGTTTAATAAAATTTTTCAATTTCTGAAAACCCCCATATAGTGTAGAATTTACACTTTACAAAACTTAACATTATGTTTGGATTTTTGTTTTTATGGGTATAGAAATTTGCAAGAAAGATTTGTTAACAATTGTAAACCTTACGAAGATAAAAAAAGCAATTTTTAGCAAATTATTTACTTTATATATATAACATATATAATAGGAAAATTTACATGGCTAACGAGGATTATTTAAAAATAAATAAAGTCGGTATGCCCGTCGAAGCTGTTTCGCCAATACAAAACTATTCGACAACAGGCAATACCCCGATTATGGATCCGGAAAACAATCCGAGCACCCCTAATCGCACAGGAAGAACTTCCGAAACAGGAAGCTTTAAAGTTCCTGTGTTTAATCCGCAGTATCTGACAGGTGTTAATTCATCAGACTCTGATACGATTAAAGGATTTAATGCTTTAAAGGGTATGGCAACAGGTGTCGGAACAAATGATATGGCATTCGGTGCAATAACCCAATCAATACACCAGAAAGGTCATATAGGAAATATCGGATTTAACGGAGCAGCCACAAGAGATGTTGTTCAAGCTGACGGTTCTGTTATTACGGAAGAAATCGTCAGAGGTGCAAAGATGTTTGAATTAGCATAAAAAAAAGGAAAGCCCAAAAGCTTTCCTTTTTTAGTTTATAAATTTAATTTAAACAGCTGCAGCGGTTTTAGAAAGTTCAATACATTCTTTAACTGTTTTTGCTACAGTTCTTTGTTCTTCTTCTGTAAGTTCAGGGAACATAGGAAGCGATATAACCATTTCTGTGTTCTTTTCTGAAACAGGCAGAGAACCTTTTCCTACACCAAGGTATTCATGAACTTTTTGAAGATGTAAAGGAATAGGATAATAAAGCATTGCACCAATTCCTCGTTCTTGAAGCATTTTGTGAACCGCATCTCTGTTAGGAACTTTGATTGTATACTGATGATAAACACAATATGTATTATCCAATTCAACAGGTGTTTGAACATCTTTGCAATCAGCAAATAATTCATTGTAATAATAAGCGTGTTTACGTCTTAATTCATTCCATTCTTTAACATGAGGAAGTTTAACACGTAAAATAGCTGACTGGATTTCGTCAAGACGGCTGTTAACACCGATTTCATCGTGGTGATAACGAACAGCACCGCCGTGGTTACGTAAAGCAATAACTCTGTCTTTAAGTTTTTCATCGTTAGTCATAATAAGACCGCCGTCACCCATTCCGCCTAAATTCTTAGTAGGATAGAAGCTTAAACATCCGAAATCCCCGAATGTACCAACCATTTTACCTTTATATAAAGCACCGATAGCCTGGCAGCAGTCTTCGATTACATGCAGGTTATGACGTTTTGCAACATCCATAATCACATCCATATCGCAAGGCTGACCGTACAAGTGAACAGGAATAATCGCTTTTGTTCTTGGTGTAATTGCTGCTTCTAATTTTGAAGCATCCATATTAAAAGTATCTTTGTCAATATCAACAAAAACAGGTTTTGCACCAACAATACCGATAGCTTCGGTAGTTGCAACAAACGTGAAAGCTACCGTAATAACTTCATCACCCGCCCCGATATCTAAAGCTCTCAATGCTAAATGCAAAGCATCCGTACCTGAGTTTAAGCCTACAGTATATTTACAGCCGTAAAAATCAGCCAATTCCTGTTCCAAAGCTTTTGTGTTCGGTCCTAAAATATAAGAGCCTGAACGTAAAACATCACAAACTGCTTTTTCAACTTCTGCACCGATAGATGCATACTGACGTTTTGAATCAATAATAGGTATCATATAAATTTCTCCTTCTCTATAATATAAGTTTAGCACAGTATTTCCATGCCTTTATATAAGTTTAATAAAAAAACTATAAGTTGACAAAAAGCGAAATATAGTAAATAATAAGTTGAGAAGCATAAAGGAGGCTGAATATGAACTATTCAAGAGCATTAAGGGTTGCCCCCCCCCCGTCAAGCGTAGCCGCTTGACCCGCCACATTGGGGCTTTTAGGAATTTTTTAGGACACTCATGCGCATTTACCTTAGCTGAGGTGCTAATTACTCTCGGCATTATTGGTGTGGTTGCGGCAATGACTTTACCTATTCTGGTAGCAAACTACAAAAAACAAGTTACGGTTACACAGTTAAAAAAGGCTTATACAGAAATATCCCAGGCCATAAAACTTTCAGAACTGCAAAACGGTGATACTTCAAGCTGGGACTTTACTTTAAGCGGAACAGATTTTTATTACAGATATTTACAAGGTTATTTTATTAAAAATAAAGAGGTTCAAAATAGAGAATTTAAAAACGAATATATAGTAAACAATTTAAACGGTACAAAATGCACGTCAGAAGTTTGGTGCACACGACAAGACAGCTTTTATATATATCTGAACAACGGTTCAATCATGGGCATCATGACACATGAGGGACAGTCAAAATATAAATCCGTTACGGTTGATATTAACGGTTTTAAAAAGCCTAATCAGCTAGGAAAAGATTTTTTTGTATTTTCAATTATTTCACCTGACGGACTTGTCCCGTACGGTTATAAAGATGGTGGTATCAGCGCAATGAAATATGATACACTTGACAGAAATAAATTGAAAAGCACAGTGGAATATGCCTGTAATACTAAAAGTAAAGGGATTTGGTGTTCAGCATTAATCATTGCAGACGGATGGGAAATCAAAGACGATTATCCGTGGTAAATATAACAGTTCTTGCAACTGCAACCATTGTCCAGAACACAAATTGTATTTGAGGTCTGAAAAATACAGTGTCAACAAGTCCGTGTATGCATACGGCACATATTGAGATTAATGCGGTTGAAACAATTATTACATCTTTTGTATTTGAAGATTTTAGTATAAATTTGACCGCATTTTTTATTAATGTTATTAAAAATCCCACAAATGCTGTCAGAGCAAAAATACCGCTTTCAACACCGATTTCTAAGAAAATATTATATGCACTTAAAGCATCAAAACCTGTTTTCATATAAAGCCCGTAAATCTCACGGAAATTTTGATTACCTACTCCTATGCCCAAAAGCCAGTTGTCTTTAAACATTTCAACAGAAGAATTATATACATTAAACCTGAAAGAATTTGAAGAATCCTGTCTCATTGCAAAAATAGATAAAACTCTTGCCCGTAAAGACGAAACAAGAAGCAGTGCAGCTGTGGCAAATGCAATTACACCGCCTGCAACTGACAGATATATCTGCTTATAATTTTCCCACAAATATTTAGCCGATACAGCAAACATACCGGTAATAATTACCAGCATTCCGATATAAGACCCTCTGCATCCTGTTAAAAATAAAGTTAATGTTGAAAGAAACGCCAAAACCAGACTTCCTGATGCAAACCTGTATTTTTTATCATTAAGAAAATAAGCTGCCATACCGTAAATTGCAGGAATACCCGCAACAAAATATCCTCCCAAAAGGTTCGGATTATAAGGCTTTAATGTTCCGTAAACTCTTGTCATTACCTCTTCAGGATTTAATTTTGAAACATCCTGCCAGGTAGAAATTTCTTCTACATGCGCAAAGTTTTGCAAAAATCCGGCAACAGCTTCAAAACTTACACAAACCCCAATTGCTGAAAGAATAAATGGTATTTTGGACTTGTTATTTTTCAAGTACTGAACCATTGAAAAATAAAATCCCAAATATGTAAAAGTCTTTAAAAAACCTTTTAAACTCAAATGAAACAGCGTAGAACCCGCTAAGCTGATAATTACAAACATAAAATAGGTCAAAAGCCATAGTTCAAATCCACAGGAAGATAATCTTTCCTCAGGTTTAGTCAATATTTTAATAACAGTTAAAAATACAGTAATAAGAGCAATAAAACCTATTACATCGGACGACATTACGGTAGATGCCAAAAACACCGCAATAATTGACACCAAAATGAGTTTGTCTATATGCTGTAAAAACAAGCTGTTTTCATATAAGTATTTAGATTTTTCCTGAGTAAATTTTAATATATTATTGAACATCGTCATCTGTGTTTATTGAATTATGGAACTTATCATCATCTGTAACAGGCATAACTTTTAAATCAGATACAGTACCCGTAAATTTATAATCTTTACCTTCTAAAGTAATAGGAAGTCCCATTTTAATTTTGTTACCGCCAACAACTGCACCATCCTTAGTAATTTTTGCCGTATCAGTCAAAGTTACGATTATATCATACATATAAGCCTGTGAAACATCATCTACAACAAGAACTTTTTTATTATTTATAACAGGTAAAACAACTTTTTTTCTGTCAGCTTTAACCTCAAGAATATCCAAATCGGTATAAGGAACGTTTCTTATGCTGATAAAAGTCTTTTCATTTGCTTTTAGCGGTATTGCGCCTCCTGTAAGAGTAACTCCTCTTATAAATACTTGAAATGATATTTTAGAAGTTGCTTCAATCTGTTTTGCAGCAGTTTGTCTGAAATTCTTGTAAGTAAAAAATCCGACAATTAAAGCAATAATAATGCCGACAATTACAATTAAATCAACAGGTTTAATTTTTTTTAAAAGTTCTAAAAATTTGTTCATAAAAACTCTCCATAATATTCTTTAAAATCGGATTACAGTTTTTCAACGGCATCCAAAATTTCATTAACGGTAGTAGTAGCACAACCGAATTGTCTGACTACAATACTTGCCGCAATATTTCCAATAATAGCAGCATACGCCGGATCAGCACCGGCAGCAAGAGCAAGTGTATAAACAGCAGTAACTGTATCACCGGCACCTGTAACATCAAAAACTTCTGATTTATTAAAAACAGGAATTTTTGTATAATTACCGTTCGGTCTGGCAACAAACATACCGTCGGCTCCGCAGGTAATAAGTATTGATCTTGCATTTGTTTCATTTAACAATTTATCACCTGCAAGTTTTAAGTCTTCTTCACCGTTAATAAAAAATCCTACTGACTTCTGGGTATCAGGAAGATTCGGTGTCATAGACGTAATATTTTTATATGTATGCAAATCTTTCTGCGCATCAACAACGATAACTTTATTATGCTGATTAGCAAGTTTTATGGTTTCCTGAATAATTCGTGGAGTAAGTGTTCCGATATGGTAATCAGATAAAATTACAGCATCGTGCTCAGGAACAGCTCTTTCAATTTGCCTTAAAACCTCTTCTTCTATTTCAGGACTTAACAAAGCATTGGTTTGTCTGTCAATACGAACAATCTGCTGTGTTATGGAAGTTGTAATAGAACCTGAGATACGAGTTTTGGTAGTGGTTTTTCTTGAAGGATCAACAACAAGTCTTCCGCAATTTACCTTTGCCTTTTCAAATGTTTCTCTAAGCTGTCCTGCCTGAAAGTCGTCACCGCAAACACCGATAACACTCACTTTACCGTCATTCAATGTAGAAACGTTATGTGCAGCATTGGAAGCAGCTCCGAGAATTAACTTTGTATTTGAATGAAGCAAAATCAATACCGGTGCTTCCCTGGAAATTCTTTCGGCATCACCGTATATCATTTCATCAATAGCTAAATCACCTATAACCAGAACTTTTGGTTCATATAATTTTTTAATATAAGAAACTAATTGTTCTTTATTGATATACATAAAATAACTTCCTTGTATAAAAAAATACTAACACAAACATGAATTTTCGCAAAAATAATAAAACAAAGAGAATTGTAAACTTTTTAAAAAATTTATAGCAAAAAAATTTTTTTTTACGATTTAATATATAATAATCAAAACTAGAAAGGCTGGAAGCATGATTACCTCAGTTCAAAATATAAATTTTACCCGATGTAATACAATAGCTCGAAATCAGAATAAAAATATAACTTACCCAAAATTATCACAATCTCAGGCTTGTGACAGTGTAAGTTTTACAGGCGGCAAAATGCCAAAAATCAAATTATCATCAGAAAGCACAGAACTTATCAGGGAATTTGCTAAAAAGCTGCAACTAAATAAATTATATAAATTTGATAAACCTGATGTTCAAACTTTCCACGTAACAGCTATTGCATCTAAAAATCATCCTGAAAACAGAATTCTTTATGTTCAATATTCAGGCTATGCAAAAGATAATATGACAAAACACTTAAAATGTGCAATAAGTAATTCAGGTCAAGTTTTCGAAGATAATCAGCTGACCAATAAAGCAAAAGATGTTACTGCTTATGAAGAAATAATACCTGAATTAATAAGTTACGCATCAAAAGAATTAAAGGTGTCTTGAAGAAGGACTGATTAGCATTTGAGCAAGTTTATCGGCACCTTCAAATTCACGTGCCCTTAAAATATTTGCCGCCATTTCTTTGTCGTAATCTACAAATCTGTGTTCGATAGAGAAACCGCCGTCTTGAAATTCGGCAATAACATAACAAGCTTTAGGATCTTGCGTGAACGGACGTCCGACACTGCCTACATTAACCACAGTCTGTTTCTTGCTTGTCTGATACCCGCATGGAATATGTGTATGACCGCAAAAAATAATGTCGGCATCAGTACCCTCTAATATTTCTTCAACTTTTTTTATCGACAAATCAGGCAATATATCTTCATTATTACGTCTGGGAGACCCATGAACAAGAAGCACCTTTACTCCTTCAACCGTAAGTTCTTTTTGAGGAGGTAAGCTTCTAAGATAATCTTTCATTTCATCTTCAATAAAATAAACATCATCAGCAAGTGCATTTGCCATTACAGGAAAAATATTTTTCACATTTTCCATAATTTCAGGTGAAAAATCAGCAATCATTTTATCTGTATTCCCCTGTATTACAACCCAATCAGGCTTTTTAGAAATCAAATCAATAATTAATCTTGGCTGCGGACCTGCCATTGCCAAATCACCAAGACAAAAAACTTTTTCAACATTATTTGATTTCATATCATTCATAACACTTTCAAGAGCCTGAAAATTACCGTGTATATCAGAAATTACTGCGACTTTCATTAATTACCTCCAAATATCTTCTTTGTGATAAAATAATAATATGATAAAAAGAAGAAAATCAAAAGAATTAACAATAGGAAATGTAAAAATAGGAAACGGAGCTTTAATAAGTGTCCAATCCATGTGCAACACCGACACCCGTGATGTCAAAACAACTATTAATCAAATAAATGAAATGGCAGAAAAAGGCTGTGAGCTTGTAAGATTAGCAGTATTAAATAAAGATGCTGCAGATGCAATAAAAGACATTGTAAAAAAATCACCTGTTCCGTTAATTGCAGATATACATTTTGATTACAGACTTGCAATACAGTGTATAAATAACGGGATTAATGCTCTCAGATTAAACCCGGGCAACATTGGAAAAAGAGAAAATGTTGAAAAAGTCGTTGCACTTGCAAAACAACAGCAAATACCTATAAGAATAGGCGTAAATGCCGGTTCTTTGGAAAAAAATTTGCAGGATAAAGATATTCCTTTATCGGAAAAAATGGTTATCAGTGCGCTTGGACATATTAAAATTTTAGAAGATCTTGATTTTGATCTTATTAAAGTTTCATTAAAATCATCAGATGTCTTAACAACAATTGAAGCTTACCGTTCAATTGCAGAAAAAATCCCTTATCCTCTGCATCTTGGAGTAACTGAGGCAGGAACTTTGAGAGGCGGACTTATTAAATCATCTGTCGGATTAGGAACTTTGCTTGCAGAAGGTATCGGAGATACAATCAGAGTTTCTCTGACAGAAAATCCTGTAGAAGAAGTCAGTGCAGGTTTTGAAATTTTAAAAAGTTTAGGTCTGAGAGAAAAAGGTGTCAACTTTGTTTCCTGCCCGACTTGCGGAAGAACACAAATTGACCTTATTGCACTCGCAAAAAAAGTTGAAGAAAGATTTAAAAACCTGAAAGAACCCATAACCATAGCAACAATGGGATGTGCGGTAAACGGTCCCGGCGAAGCCAAACATGCAGATTACGGCATTGCAGGAGGCATTAATGAGGGTTACATTTTCAAAAAAGGTGAAATTATAGCAAAAGTACCTGAAGACCAACTTCTTGAAAAGTTAGAAGAAATTATAACAAAATCATCCAAATAATATATGATTTATTTATGTAAAGAAATTATAATAATTTTGTAACTACTCATGAAAAGTACTATAATGTTATAAACAGAGGTGGAAATGAAAAAAGTTTTATTAATTTTAAGTTTAATAGGTTTAGTAACTCTGCCGGCTTGCGCAGAATTAACAGTGTCAGATACATCTGCTGATGAATATTTAAGAAATCACGGATATTCTCAATCAACAATCAATATAGTTAACAAAACAAAAGCACAAGTTAACGGAGAACCTTTAACCGAACCTGTTGAACAAGAATATTATAACCAGCCGTTTGTTAAATGGTTCAGAAAATTTGTAATGTATATTGATCCTTCACTTGATGACCACTCATTTATGAATGATCATAACATTCATACTTCTCCAAGTTATGAAGATCTATAGAGAATTTAACAAAGTTTCCACTCTGTTTATAACTTTATTATTATTTTCTTTAAGTACTGCTTATGGTGCTCAGTCCGGATATTTAGAGTACAACTCTGTTTTATTTGACTATTCAAAATTAAATGCAGCAGAAATTCAAAAAGAAGCGGATGAATATTTCGATAAGTTCTTAACTTCTTCCGATGAACTGTTTAAAGAAAATTACTTAAACGCTGCCATGAGCAAATACTATGTTCTGACCAAAATTGATTACTCACAAATCAAGCCATATATACAACTTGCACGTATTTATGATGAAAAAAATCATAACAGATTGGCAAAAGAATATTTTTACAAGGCTACAAACCTTGATACAAATAACCCTTATGCCAATTTTTATTTCGGAGAATTTTATTATAAAAGAAATGATTACAAAAGAGCTTTGCGTTACTACAACATCGCATACAATAACGGATTGAATAATCGTTATGATTTAAATTTAAGACTTGCAACAATTTATGAAAAATTTGCAGATTTAGTTAACGCAAAAAAGTTTTATGAGGTATCATATTCATTGAACCCGAAAGCTACAGAATTACAGCAAAAAATTCAATCATTAAACGGGTTAAACTATGACAAGTCAGAATATTATCATTTTATCAGGGAGTAGGAGGCAAATGAGACTTAAACACATAATAACAACTTTTGCAGTAATAGCTCTAACAGCTGCAAATTGTATGGCTGATGAAATATCACCTATGTTGACTGCGAGAAGAAGACCTTCATTAACAGAACAAAAACAGCCTGTGGTAACAGAACCTTCAACCTGTCTTGATAATAGTGAGATGAACCTTGTAATCCCTGAAGAAACTGCCCCTGTATTTAAACCTTACCAGCTTTCTAAAGGCGAAGTGTTATTCAGTTATACAAAAGCATGGATTAATGCTATTGATCCTACTGCTTATACTAACAGAAGCGGAAGTTACCTTCCAGGTGCAAGAGGTATAAATCAGCTTGTAATTTATACTCCTAACTACGGTCCTAGAACAAATACAAATGAATTCGGCGCAGAAGCAGTAGTGGAAGACAATACTGTAACAGAACTTTCCGGTGCTGATTCTTTAATTCCCCCAAACGGAATTGTAATCAGCGGACATGGAAAAGCTAAAACCTGGATGAATACAAGCATAAAAGTCGGCACAAAAATTTATATCGACAGATCATCAAACCTTGTATACACTTATACAACTTCAGAAAGTTATATTTTTGAATCAGAAAAAAAAATTTCCGAAGCCGAACAAATGCTGAGCTATTATCGTGCAATCAGTCCCGATTATAACTGGAAACTTCCAAACAGTTACATCAATGATGCAAGAGATTATTTAAAAAAAGCAAGAAAAAATCCCGACGAAGTTCAGAAATATTCAAAACTTGCAATAGAAGCATCAAATGATGCCATAAAAAGTGTTGTGCCTTATAAAAAAGGCGAATTAAAAGGTATATGGCTCAGACCAACAGAAACAAGCGAAGCAGAAATTATAGCAACTCTTAACAGATTACAGCAGACAGGAATAGATAACGTGTTTATAGAAACCTATTTCCACGGTAAAACAATATTCCCGAGTAAAACCATGATGGCTTACGGTTTCACACCTCAATATGAAAAATTTACAGGGATTGATCCTCTTGAAATTTGGATTAGAGAAGCACATAAAAGAGGTATAAAAGTACATACCTGGTTTGAAACTTTTTATGCAGGAAACCAGTCGCCAAATGATAATCCGAACAGTATACTTGCCAAAAATCCTTCATGGGGTAACAAAACCAAAAAGGATTACGCATCAACTCTGCCTTCAAAATCAGCATCCGAACATAACGGATATTTCTTAGACCCTGCAAACCCGTATGTTCAGGACTTCTTATTGAAATTGACCGATGAAATTATCACAAGATACAAACCTGACGGTATAAACATTGATTACATAAGATATCCAAATACTGTAGGCACAGGCGAAGCATCAAGCTGGGGATACACTGAGTATGCAAGAAATGATTTCAAAAGTATTTTCGGTGTAGATCCAATTGATTTAGTAAAATCAGATCCGCTTTGGCTCGAATGGAACAATTACAGACGTGAAAAAATAACATCTATGGTTAAAAAGATAGGCGAACAAGGCAGAAAATCCAACACTTATATAAGTGCTGTAATTTTTCCTGACAGACAAGCTGCACTTGATAACAAGCAGCAGGACTGGAAAACCTGGACTACACGCAACTATTTAAATGCGTTCACTCCGTTATTCCTAACCTGTGATTCTAAAATGGCTAACCAGATGATGCAGGATGTTTTGAAAGTTAAATCACCAAACACAGACTTTTATGCAGGTTTGTTCGTAACATTTATGAGCGGAACTGATGAAGATTTAATCAGACAAATTCACGAGGCAAGAAAAGTAAATGCAAACGGAGTAATATTATTTGATTATGCACACCTTAATAATAAATATGTAAATACGCTTTCTACAAGTGTATTTGCTTCACACTCACCAATCAGAGGAAGGCAGTTGTATCAGCCGCAGCCGCAAATTCAACCGTCGAAAAAACGCAAAGGCTGGTGGATATTTAAATAAACTTAAAAAACGGGATAACCTCCCGTTTTTTGGTATATTATTATATCAATGATTAGAAATGCAATAAATACTTCTCTACAAAATAAAAATGCAGTAATGTTTATTACAGCAATTATTTTTATGACAGGGATACTGGCATACTTTAATGACAATGCAATTCTTTGTTCTGCAATTTTAAGCGTGCTCGGAATAATCGCAATCCTTAAAAATTACCTTTCCGGTAAATATGTTCTTTTCTGGATTTTTGTATTTTATTTCGGCTTTTTTAATTCATATTTTAGAATTCATACAACTGACGGGCTTTTATCTTATGCACCTGTTGAGGCGAAAATCGAAGGGCAGATAGTTACTATACCCAACAGCAACACTCCTGATAAAACCAAATTTTTCTTTAACGCTTATAAAATTAACGGAGAAAACGTCAATGGAAAAACTCTGGTTACATTGACGGGTGAGGATTTTTCGCAATATAAAGTCGGAAATTTTTATGAGCTTTCCGGAAAACTTCGCACTCCTTTTAAAGCCAGCAACCCTTCGCAGTTTGATTACGGAAAATATTTAAGAAACTTTGATACATTCACTGTATTTTACAGTGATAATGCTAAATTGTTAAAATCAAAACTTTCATTCAAATGGAAGTTTCTTCAAAATTTAAACAATCTTAGGGATAAAATTGTAAATGTTCACGCACAATATTTAAAATCACCGAACCTTGAAATCTTAGGCGGGATAGTATTTGGTGACGATGCGGTTGCGCCTCCGGATTATATCAAAACCTCATTTGTAAATTCAGGTCTGCTTCATATACTTGCGGCATCAGGAATGAACGTTGCATTTATCTACGGTTTCTGGGTATTTTTCCTTAAACGCATACGGGCTCCGTTTAAATTTACTGTTCTTACAGGTATGGGAATTGTAATAATTTACACAATGATGACAGGTCTGGGTGCATCCGTAATCCGTGCTGCATTAATGCTTCTCCTCATTCTGATAGGAAAACTTATTGACAGAGATGCACACAGTGTCTCGCTGTTGTCTGTTGTTGCTTTAATAATGTTGATTTATAATCCTGCCTTTATAAATGATGTAGGCTTTCAGTTATCATTTATAGTTACATTCGGTCTGCTGACAACTGCGAATGTAATTTTTGACAGATATAAAGAATTACCGTTACCAAACTGGCTCACGGGAGCAATTCTTATTCCGATTGTTGCCCAAATCTGGGTTGCACCAATACAAATGTTTTATTTTAATACGATAAGTCTTTATTCTGTATTTGCAAACGTTTTAAGTATGCCTTTTCTTAGCATAATAAGTTTTGGCGGCTTTGTAAGTTCTATTATTGCAATATTTACTCCATACACAGATAAAATCTGTATGGTAATAGATTTTGTTTTAAACTATGTATTGCATATTCTTGTTTTTATATCAAATTTCTTTGCAACTCTTCCGAATTCACTAATCACAACAACCCACCCGAGTGTAATTCAGGTAATTATATATTATACAATAATACTTTTATTAACGCTTGCTATCAAAACAGGTTTTTCCAAAAAACTTGTAATGACCTGTGTAACTCTTGGATTAATCCTTTGTATTTCTACAATTTCTTTTCCTTCCAAAGATTTGCAGATAATAACGTTTGATGTTCAAAATGCTGACTGCTTTCTAATCAAAACACCGCAAAATAAATACTTTATCATTGACACTGGCAGAGCCGGCTACAAAGGAAGCAAAGCTCAGGCAAATTCAATCATCATAAAATATTTAAAAGACAGAGGTATTAAAAATATTGAAGGTCTGATTATAACTCACTTTGATAATGATCATTCAGGCGGTGCCGTGGACATTATGAAAAATCTAAATGTAAAACAGGTTTATATAAATTCTTTCAAAGATAAAACAATGACCTCAATAAATATCTACAAAACTCTAAGAGAATTAAATATTCCTGTTCAAATACCTCAAAACAACAGCACAATTTACCTTGAAAATAATTTAAACCTGAAAGCCTATATCGCAAATGAACAAGAAGACAACGAAAAATCAGTTGTCACACTTTTAAGCTATAAGGATTTTGATATGCTCTTTACCGGTGATGCAGGAATTCAGGCATTCAACAACATAAAAGGTAATATTCCGCATAAAGTAGAGGTGCTAAAAGTCGGACACCACGGCGGTCCTCAAGTTGTTGATAACAATATGCTGGAACATTTAAATACACAAACATCCATAATCTCAACAGGTCCAAACGCATTCGGTCATCCCAATAAAGGTACGCTTGATATATTAAGAAAAACAGATATTTACAGAACTGACAGACATAATTCAATAAAGATTACATCAGACGGTAAAGTCTACAATATCTTTTTATATACACCTCAAAAAAGAAAATACATTCTTTCAAAAAAAATTAATGTGATAAATTAAACAAGAGCTCTTTTTTCTTCCAAAGCCGTATCAATTTCATCAATAATTAATTTTGCAGCTGCAACTTTATCTTCGGCAGCAGTAATAGGTCTTCCGACAACCATAAAATCAACACCTGAAAGTATAGCATGCTGCGGAGTATCAACTCTTACCTGATCATTAACAGAAGCCCAGGTAGGACGTGTTGCAGGGCATAGAATTAAGAAATCATCACCGAGTTCTTTTCTTATTCTTTTGGCATCCTCAGCACTTGCAACAACTCCGTCAAGTCCGCTTTCTTCCGCTACTTTAGCAAGTTGAAGAACGTAATCTTCAATACCTTTATCAACACATAATTCCGTTGTCAATGTTCTTTGCCCGAAACTAGAAAGCAGTGTCACACCTAAAATAGTCGGAGGTTCAATGCCCATAGATTTTGCAGCAGCACGTGATGCTTTAACAACAGAAGAAGTCATTTTAGAACCGCCCTGTATATGGACATTAAAAAAATCTATATTATTTTTCACCAAACTTATGCATGCTTTTTGTACAGTATGCGGAATATCATGAAACTTACAGTCATAATAACACTTTGCTCCGTGTTCTTCCAATAATCTGAAAGCCTCAAATCCGTAATTAACAATTAAAGGCAAACCTACCTTAAAGTAGCCTACATAATCTTTTAATTCTCTAACAAGAGCTTCAGCCTCTTTTAAATTATCAACGTCTAATGCTAAAATAATTCTGTCTTTAGCTGTTTTAGGTTTTTCTATCATATTAACAAGAATATTATCACCACGGCAAAATAAAATCAACCCTTAGCAGAATTAGGCTTTAGACCTATTTTTTTCAAATATCTTGTACATTCGATAATTTTATCATATCCGAGCATAATTCCAAGCATAAAATCATGCTCGGGAGAAAGCTTGTTTAAGCGTTTATCAAAAGTTGAAACTACTTTTATGCACTGTTCATTTCCAAAAAACACATTAATAGTTCTTTCTCCGGCAGGATTTATAACATAAGGAATTTTTTCTCTCTCAAGACGTTCCACAATATAATCTTTGTTTGAAGCCTTTTCTGTTGTAAGTATCAGGCTTCTCAATCCCTTTTTATATTCATATATATGATGAAGAAAAACTTTTAATTCAGAATGCTGGGTTTTATTTAAAGTTCTTATACCTGCGGTAAAAACAGGCATTGAAGTTACAGAAACATTGTTGTTATAGCGGTTACTATTGTTCCAGGAAACAGGTTGTACTCTCATACAATTAAGTTAGCTCAAACTAACTTAATTGTCAATAGTTATCTCCTCTGGTAATTCGGGCAAGTCTTTTGTATAAACACAGCCAAGTTTTTCAAGTTTTGAAATCTGGTTGATTATATTTCCTGTACCGTTCAGTTTTTTTAACGAGGTATTCAGATTGTCACGAATTTTCAAAAGCTCGCCCAGAAGAGCTGCAAACTTATCGTGAACACTTGTACAAAGTCTTGCCATTTCAATAACATTTTTATTCTGTCTGTCTACAACGTGGAAAGAATTAATTATTTTCAATGCTGCAAGAAGTGTAGAAGGCGATACGGGCATAACTTTATTTTTCCAGGCAAAATCCCACAAAGCACAATCATCACAAAACATCATTGAATAACAGCTTTCAATCGGAATGAACATTAATACATAATCAGGAGAAGCATCTTCAACCGAATAATCACGTTTTGAAAGTCCTGTAATATGCGCTTTGGTAGAATCTATAAACTGTCTTAAATGAACTTGTTTTTCATTATCATCTTCGGAATTTACATAACCGTCCCAAGCAGAAAAAGATGTTTTGCTGTCAATATAAATACATCTTCCCTCCGGCAGAAACACAGTTGCATCAGGACGACCTTCTGCTGTGCCCATTTGAATTTTATATTCTTCATCTTTTCTTAGCCCCGAAGCCTCAAGCACCCTTTCAAGAACAATTTCCCCCCATCTTCCTGCCGTTCTGTTATCGGCACGCATTACGTTTACAAGAGAATTAGCATCGTGTGAAATCTTATTGCCTGTTTCAAGAAAATTTTTAATATTTATATCGAATTTAGTAAAATTCTCATTTTCATATTTAAAGTTTTCTTCTGCACGTTTTTCAAAATCTTCAATACGCTCTTTAAAACGTTTAAAAAATTCTTCAAGTTTCTCTTTATTATGTTCTGAAAGTTCTGATGAGCTTTCTTTAAAAATCTTATTTGCAGTATTCTCAAAATACATCTTCATTTGCTCAAGCATCATATCCTGATTAGATTTATTATTTTTATTTATAAGCATAAACGGAATATACACACATAACCCGCCAACTAAAAAACCGCCTAAAAATATTAAAATTTCCATTCTTTTCTCCAGTTTATATATAACTTATTCAAAATTATACCACAATAAGATTAGTCCAAAAAGATTAGTACATAAAAAAATCAACCATGCGGCTGCAATCTCCGAAAGCATGGTGTAGAGCATGGCTGAGGCTTTTTATCAATCCAAAGATTTAGAGCGTTATCTCAAACTTCTACAAAAGTAATATCATTCCAAGCATGGATGCGGGACCCCCTCTAAAAGTTGTAGTATGTACAATGTAGAGGGAACCGTTAGGGAGATTAAATAAATGAGAGAGTTTAAAAGAAAATCAAGAGTTTTATTAATTGATGACAATGCAGACCATTTAAGAGGTATTAAAGAATTAATCACGCTTGAAAGCAGCTTTGATGTAGTAGGGGCAACAACAAGCGCAAACATCGGGATTAACCTGGCAAAAAAATATCGTCCCGACTTAATTCTTATGGATATCAATATGCCTGAAAAAGACGGTTTGCAAGCTATCCAGGAGATTGAAAAGCTTGATTTAGGTATCAAAATTATTGCACTAAGCGGCTATGATGATGCAGATTTAATCTTCCGTGCTATGAAAATCGGTGCTAAAGGATATGTGCTAAAAACTATGGCATCAGCTCAGCTTATTTATGCAATGGATGAAGTTGCAGCCGGCAAAATTTATCTTCCTACAGCACTAACATCAAGATTTTTCGAATACTTCCAACGTTCTTTCAAAAACGAAGCAGAAAATTCATCAGAAGAAAACTTACTCACCTATCTTACTGCAAGAGAGGAAGAAGTTTTGGAATTACTCACACAGGGTAATAACTACAAGGGTATTGCAGGTAAACTGTTTATATCAGAAACTACTGTTAAGACACACGTAAACAATATATTCCAAAAATTACAGGTTAATGACAGAACTCAAGCTGTTCTATACGCATTAAACAACGGTTTTGGAAACAGAAGACGAACTAAAATGGCAGTTTAATAAATAAAATCTGAAAGACATTAAAGGTTCGGCAAATCGCTGGGCCTTTATTTTTAAAGAGGGGTGAGATGAATAATTCAAATATCGTTTTTGAACAATCAAGATGCATAGCACATGAAATCAGAAATCACTTATCTATTTGTGAATTATACACACAAATTATTAAAAAGAACCTTGAAAACGAAGGTGTTGAGAACAAATCTGTTGATAATGCCTTAAACTGTATTAAAAAATCATTAAAGATAATGAGCAATTCACTTCTAGATTTAAAGTCTTTAAACAATTATGAAAAAAAAGTTTGCGATTTAAAATCAATTGTTGAACAAGGCGTTCAACTCTCAACAGTTTACATTCACGATAAAGATATTAAAATCAGCTGTAATCTTAAAGGCACTGCACCGGTTCTAATTGATGAAAACAAATTTTTAGCCTGTATAGTAAATATAATAAAAAATGCAATAGAAGCAATTGACAAAACAGGGAAAATTCATATTGAATTGAATATCAAAAAAGATATTGCTGAAATAAAATTTTCCAACAACGGTGAGCCTATATCTCAGGCAAAACAACAGGCTATATTCGATGAGGGATACACGACAAAATCAACAGGCAGCGGTCTTGGACTGCATATATGCAAGAATAATTTAAAAGCCCAAGATGCAATTTTAAAATTAAACAAATCAACTTTAGACATTACAGAGTTTGAAATTGACATACCTGTTTATAAATATTAGAGTTTAATTTTTAAACTTTTTCAAAAGATTTGAATTATTTTCTTCATGAGTTATCTCTGCTGCTGCAACAGGTTTTGCCTGAATATTATCTGCTGAATTTTCCGTCACAAACACACGGGGATCATCAATTTTATCCATAGCTTTCATAATACCGATTTTGCCTGCTTTTTTCTGAATACTTGTAAGCCATGCATTAAATGCATAAGGAACACCGATTATCACACCCAGCACAGGAACACCTGCAACAAGTCCGGTATTTATCAATGTCTTATAATTTTTATAATTGAAGTTCATACCCAATTCTTCCTGAAGCTCTTTGGGAATTTCTGTGCCTGTTTTGTTAGCTTTAGATTTTGCCCATATTTTTGTGCATTGTGCAAACATGTTACGTGTCCACTTAGCCAGAGGAGTTTGTTTAAAATGACTTGCAAAAAGCTCTGAAAATATTGATGAGATATCCTTTTTCTTTTCAGCAGCAACTGCCTCACTTACCCCCTGTCTGCCTATTTTGCCCAGTTCTGCAAGTAATGGCTCTGCAGCTTCTTTTAAAGCTTTATTTTGAGGGTATTCAAGAAAGGATTTTAAGTTTCCGTTGATAAGAGCTTGATGGAATTTTCTTACTGTGACTTTATCCTGTTGTTTAACAACAGAGTATAAATTATTTACTGCCGTTTTAATTGGAGATTTTGCATTAAAAGTTAAGTTAGTAAGCCAGTTGCCGACTTTTGTAATCGGGAATTTTCCTTTTGCAATCGAAACAGCCAGCAAACCTATACTTAAGGTCGAACCTATTGACCAGGCAGTCATTCCTACTTCTTTTGCAATATCACACCCTGCTTCAACATCTTCCGAGTATCTCTGAGACATTTCGTCTATTTCATCAAATGCTCTGAATACATTTTTTTGGAGATTTTGAGCCTCAATCTTTTGAGCTTCCGATACTTCTATTTCTTTAAATGCTTTTTGAATTTTTTCGTTTTCTTTTTGGGTTGTCTTTTTATATTTGTTATATTCACTCTTATCTTTGAAGTATTTGCCTATAAATGAAAAACTGCTGCCTAATTTTTCAAAAAATCCCTGTTTTTGTTTATCAGCTTTAATATTTTCAGCTTTTTTCATATCTTCATCAGAATAAGCCATTAATCTTGCAGGATTTTTCATTATATCCTGTCTTGCTTTGTAACGCCCTATTCTTGAAGCTGTTTTCTGCTCAACCGTACCTGTCATTGATATTCCAAGAGATGTCAAAACAGGAACCGCAAATGAAACTATTTTATTCACCTTAGGGCTTACTTTAAAAGCTTTTAATATTTGATTAATCCCAAAACCTAAAGGAATAGCCGCAAGCCACGAAACTGTTTGCAGAGTATCAAATGCATTTTCAAGATTTTCCGAATATTCCTCGGCTTTTATATTAATTTCTTTAACAGCATCAACAATCAATTCTTTGTCTTCTTGAGCTTGTTGAAGTTTTTCAGCGCTGAGATTTTCATTCAAAGCTTTTAGTTTTTCAATTTCTTGCGGATCTTTTTGAGCAAGCCATTGTTCATAAGCTTTTTTATCCTTAGCAACATCTTTAAGCTCTTTAATCATTTTAGAGATACTGTTACGTTCTTTTTCATCAGGATATTTCTTCGCAATCTCTTTTGCTTTCTCCATCTGTTCAGGAGTATAAACGACAAAGTTTTCAAGACCTTTAAGCTCATTTTGTTTAGCCTGATATCTGCCTATTCTTGAAGCTTCTTTCTGTTTTGATGTACTCCATAAAATCATACCTATAGTAGAAGCAAGCATTACGCCCAGCAAAACAAAAGGTCCACGTGTCTGAACTTTTCTGCTTATATTTGCAGCTTTTTCTGATAATTTATTATATTCTTTAAGCTTAATTTTTGTTTGTTCATCCGTAATATTTTTGCCATTAACTTCCGCATTAATTTTCTTCATTTTTTCTTTAATTTTAGCAGTCAGTTTCTTGTCTGCGAAGTTTATAATCGGAATTTGAGCTAAAGCAAGACCCAAAATAGGAACAGCAGATAACATACTCGTTAGCTGTTCCATATTTTCACAGTTATCTTCCGAACGTGCATCCATAATTTCCGTAGCCCTGACTACTGCCTGTGCACGCTTATTGGTTAATTCCAATTTATCCTGAGGAATATCAAGTTCTTTTGCAAGATACTCTTTTCTCGCTCTTTCATCAGCCTGAACCTGTTCCCACTCATCATATTTGTTATAATTTTTTCTTACTTCATTAATTGAATTTAAAAATTGTCCCATTTTTCCCTGCAAATTTTTTACTTAATAAGATAAAAACACGAACAAAATAAAAATTGACAGTTCTTGCATCGCATCCTATCCTATCCTATCCTATAAGAGAGTATACAAGGGTTTCAGGCATTTTAAAAATAAACTTTACATAATTTAACAATTCAATTCTTATAAAGCAATATTAATTTTTTCAAATCTTTTATATTAATATAATATATTTGTAGGGAAATCATGTCAGGAATTGATAATTTTTTAAATAAAAAAGGGCAAACCCAATATTACATTACTCCACAGGCATCAAATAATGCCGTTCAAAACGATACAATTTCCAAAGAAACAGTAAAAACTTCAAATATTCGTGATGAATTTATTAAAGAGAAAAAGAATAACGGACTTGTCGGAAAATTTTATAATTTTTTAAAGAATAAAACAAACTTTGGTATAGGTTCCAAATCTGTAGAAAAAGAAATTGATAAATTTGAAAAAGGCGAGATTAAAGAAGAACAGGTTAAAGAAAAAATTTCCCAATACAGGATTTCTCAGGAAAACGCCGTTCAATCCACAGGAGATATAGCTTCAGCAGCAGTAACTGTTTCATCTTATTTTCTTGCAAACAAACATATTAAAAATTTGAGAGCACAAATAGAACTCGATGCATTACCTCTGGCAATAAGAAATATTAAAAAATATCCTGAAGGCAAAAGATACAAACATTATATTAAGACTGAAAACATTGTAAAGTCCAAATCTAAAACAATGCTTGTTATGCTGCCGCTTCTTGCAATTGCAGGCGGAATTACAAAATTGGTTTACGGTAAAGTCGAAAGAACAGGCTCTAAAGAATTCAAAGTTGATAAAAAAGCATTTACCGACAAAAAAGCACTTAAAGCAGAAAAGAAAAAAGCACGTAAAGCCAAAAGAAAGGCTAACTTCAAAAACTTTGCAACAGGGGCATTAAACGGAATGCTTGCACCTGTTACCGCTTTAGCAGGCGGAATTGTCGGAGTTCCCACATATCTTCTTGCAACAACAGGGGTAAGATATGCATCAAGTAAAAACGACGGTAAAGATAAATCATTTAATGATTTTACAAAATCACTTAAAGATAATGCCGCTGTAAATACCATAACAGCTGCCGCTATTGCAGTTCCATCGATTAAAAAAGCTCATTACAACAAAATATTTGATATAAATTTAGATAAGGTTGTACAAAAACTTAAAGGACATGAACTACAGCTTCCTGACCTGCCTTCATCAAAATCAGCATATCAGGAACTTGAAGATTTAATGTTGAATTCAGAAAACATAAAGAAAATTTTAAAACCTGAAAATTATATTGAAAACCGGACTTTAGAAAGCGATATAACTAAATTAACAGACGAAAATATATTTGCCGTAAAATTCCTTCAAATAAAAAACAGCGGTATCTTTACAGGACATAATCCTTATCGTGAAATTTCAGAAGCACTGCGTGAAAGCTGCCCGCCAACCAGAACCATTGAACAGGCTCAAGAACATATTAACAAATTGTGGGGCTCAGACGATTATAAAGTTTCAAAACTTCTCGGTGTGGGTACTATTGCTGAAACATATCTTGCGAAAGACAAATCAGGAAAAGAAGTATGTATCAAAGTTTTAAAAGAAGGTATCAATGCTGAAAAAATAGCAAGAGATAAAGAGAAATTTCTCAAACTTATTAAAGGTGATACTCCTGAAAATCAACTGACAGATAATCAAAAATACCTGATAAGAAACCTTAACGATCTTGCAGAAGGTATATCAAAAGAAGTTGATTTTATAAATGAAATGAACGCTGCAAAAGAACTTAAAAAATTCACTAAAACTGCTGACGTTGTAGTGCCTATGGAAGCAAAACAAGGCATTTATGTAATGGAAAAAGCTCCGGGTATAAGTGTTAAAACACTTGTTGATTACTATGACTGCGAAAGAGATATAAAATGGCTTACAAAATGGTCAAAAGAAGAACCTGACAATAAATGGTATAAAGAAGAAATCCAAAGAGTCAAAGAAAAAATGGAAAAAATTAAATCACGTTCACCTGAATTTGAAGCATTTGATATGAAGCCTTCCCAAATCAAAAAACTTCTGAAAACATATATTGATTTGCAGGTAGAACAATTCTCTAAAGTAGATAAAAACGGAAAAGTTATTCACGCCGACATTCACCCCGGAAATATTTTCATAAATCTGGAAGCGCTAAAAAGCGGCAAAGGCAAATTATTTACTCTGATTGATACCGGAAATACAATTACATTAACAAAAGAACAGTCCCTAGCCTCTTTAAAAGTTGTCGGATTTATTAAAAACGGAAATACAAAAGACTTAACAAATATTGTTCTGAAAGATGCTATTCTGCCTCAAGGATTAACAAAAGAAAAAGCGGCAGAATTAGTCGAAAATGATTTAAAGAAAATTTTCTTTGATAATCAAACAAAAATTCAATCTATGAACATGGATACTTTCTATGTACTTTCTGAAAATATTTTGAGAAAATATAATATCATTCCAAATAATACACAGTTGAATTTAAATAAGGCTAAAATTTCCGCCCAAAACTCTTTCAAAAATTTATTTAACTCATTCTTTGAGAAAAAATACGGTGACAAAAATTGGTCAACAACCTCTAAAGCCGAAATGGCTGCAGCTATATCAAGAGCTTTGGCAGACGGTGCTGAAATCGGCATAAAAATGACATCGGCTCAGACTATGCAGGAAAGTAAAAACCTGTTCCAAATGTCCTGGAAAGAAGCTATAAAATTCCTAAGAAATAAAAATATGCTTAAGACAAACAGCGAAGAATATTTGACCTATAAAATGAAACAAAATATACCCGGACCAAAAATCAAAGAAGAAGAAATTCTTGAAAAAATTAAATAACAATAAATTTCTACAGAATCTTACGGCGGGTAGAGCGATTACGCTCCCTATTCGTTAAATTCCTGAATTGAAATTGATTCAACACCTTTCAGCTGCTGATATGTCTTATACATATTCTGAATAGGTTTTTGACCGATATAATCAAGTATAACAACTATTTTAGTCAGATTTTCATCCTGCTTGTTAAGCTTTTTGGAAATTTCTTTTAAATGTTTGCTGTTCTCAATAATATAATCATAAATATCACTAGAATTTTCATTCAAACAAGAAATACTTATTTTTAACCTTTTAGTATTTTTTGTACTGCAAACTAAAACATTTTTCTCAAATAAACGAACAGACACAAGTATAATTATAGAAAGTATTGTTGAAACAATAGCAAGTCCGTACATACCCGCACCGCAAGCCATACCGATAGCGGCAGAAACCCATAATGTAGCAGCTGTAGTTAAGCCGAATACCGTAGCACCGTGACGTAAAACAGTACCGCCGCCAATAAAACCGATACCGGTAACAACCTGAGCAGCAACACGGGCAGTATCACGTGTTCCCAGTTCATCTCCCGTAACGGAAACCTCGGGAAAACCGTATATGGATATTATCGTAAAAATACAAGCGCCTAAACAAACAAGAATATTTGTTCTGAGACCTGCATATTTATTAGTCATTTCACGTTCCAAACCTATTGCAAAACCAAGAAGCAAAGATGACAATACTCTTAAAAATATGCTGTAATCAAATATATTTCCTACAGTTGAAAAATCCATTTTTTCTCCGTTAATAATGTTTATTTACCCAAAAATTCCAAAATCAAAACTTATCTGACTTTACTTTTAGGATCCAAGACATCTCTTATTGTATCACCAATCAGGTTAAATGCCAATACGGCAATGAAAATTAAAAATCCGGGAGTTAAAAGCCATGGACGGTAAATAATATTTGTATATTCCTGAGCCTCTTTAAGCATATTACCCCAGCTTGCATCCGGCTGCTGAATACCAAGTCCCAGAAAGCTCAATCCTGATTCAGAAAGTATATAAGAAGGCACCGATAAAGTCATAGCCACGATTACAAAACTTGTAGTTTGCGGCAGAATATGTTTTACGATAATTCTTAAATTTGATGCACCTATTGATTTTGCAGCCTGAACAAATTCCTGATTTTTAACCGACAAAACCATACCTCTTACAACACGTGCAAAACCTGCCCAGCCGATAAGAGCCAGTATTACAACAATTAACATAAAACGCTGTATGCTTGTCATTCCCGAAGGCAGAATAGATGCAAGAATAATCAGAAGATAAAAACTTGGAATAGACATAACAGCTTCTGCAAACCGCATCATTATCGTATCAACTTTTCCGCCGAAATATCCTGCAATACCTCCGTAAAGCAATCCTATAGGAAATAGCACAAATAATGCAAGAAATCCTATTGTCATTGAAATTCTTCCGCCAAACAGCAGCCTTGAAAATACATCACGTCCGTTAATATCGGTTCCCAGAAGAAATAACCTGCCTTCTGCATCCGTCGTAACAAGGTGGCGCTTCATAGGTATCAATCCAAGAAATTTATATGGCTGACCTTTTGCAAAAAATTTCACATAATGCTTTTGGCTTCTGTCAAGAGTATACACAATTTTAAGTTCATCTTTATCAAATTCTCTTTTGTAATTGTATATATAAGGCTTTGAAAGTTTGCCGTTTTCATCAATTGTAAAAATCTTAGAAGGCGGCACATACGCCATTGTTCGGTCCGAAAAATCTTTGGTATAAGGCGCTATAAAATCAGCAAATAACAAAGCAAAATATATTAGTCCCAAAACAATCAGCGCAATTCTTGCAAATTTGTCTTTCCATAACTGTTTAAACAAATCTCTTATCATGCCTGACCTCCTCTAATTCTCGGATCAGTAATAATAAGCAGAATATCAGCAATAAGGTTGCCTGCAACAAGCATTATAGCTCCCATCATCAAAGAAGCCATAACAAGGTTAATATCTGAACGCAAAACAGCTTCAAGAATTAATCTTCCCAACCCGGGGTACTGAAATACATATTCTGTTAAAGCAGCCCCGCTTAAAAGCCCTGCAAACTCAAAACCCAAAAGCGTAATCAGAGGGTTAACAGCGTTTCTTAATGCGTGTTTTACGATTACTTTAAATTCACTTAGCCCTTTTGCTCTTGCAAATTTAACATAGTCGCTGTCCAAAACATCAAGTAAGTTTCCTCTCATCTGTCTTTGCAAACCTGCAAGAGAAAGAGTGAACAAAACAGTAACAGGAAGTATAAGGTGGTGAGTTACATCCCAAATTTTTTGCGGAAAGTTCATCTCCATAAAGTTAGAACTTGTAAGTCCTCCGACAGGAAACCAACCCGTTTTGACCGCAAAAATAAGCAGCAAAACAGCAAAGAAGAATGAGGGTATAGCCATTCCTATACTTGTTAAAACTGTTAAAACCCTGTCAAAAGGAGTTTTCCAGAACACAGCCGCAAGTATCCCCAACGGAACTCCGACAATCCATGATAAAAAGATTACGATTGTAGTTAAAAGAAGCGTATTGGGAATTCTTTCCTTTAACTTTGTACTAACCTTTTCTCCATTGGAAGTTACACCCAAATCACCCTTTACAAACGATTTTGCCCACTTTGCATACTGAACTATAATAGGTTTATCAAGTCCGAGTCTTTCAGTTTCTTTTTGAAGCGTTTCTTTAGACACAGACGGATTTAACCTTAACTCTGCAAGCGGATCAACGGGCGACAAACGTATTATGAAAAAACTTATTAAAGATACGATTATAAGCAAAGGTATTGTCTGAATAATTCTTTTTAAAATATATTTAAGGATTTCCATTACTTATCATCCTCCACATAAATTTCTTCGATATTATGCGTTACACCGCCCAGACTTGTAGGATAAATATTTTTAAATTTATCTCTGACTGCAACAATTATAATCGGTGAATATATATATATCAACGGTTTTTCATCATAAACAATCGCCTGATATTCATCGTAATATTTCTTTCTGTCTTCAAATTTTGTAGCAAGTGCTCCCTGTGTATACAGATAATCTATACGTTTTTCAAACGGGTATCGCTTACTGTTATAATCCTTTTCCAATCTTTGATTGAATATATGCAGAGTTCCATCAGAAAGCCATACGTTTTTACCCCCGTTAGGTTCTAAAGGAGATCCCGTAAAGCCCATAATTACCATATCCCAGTCAAGGGTTGCCATAAGTTTATTAACAAGCGAATTGAATTCTATAGGCTTGAAATTAACTTTCATTCCCAAATCTTCCAAATCTTGTTTTACCATAACACCTATTGCTTCACGTTCAGTGTTTCCTGCATTTGTATACAGGTCAAATTCAACATGATTTCCGAACTTATCAATTAAATGTCCCGCTTTATCCCAATAAAAACCTGATTTCTTTAAAAGCTCTTTAGACTTGTTCAAATCCTTATCATAAGCTTTCAGGTCTTTATTTAAAAATATTGAATTCAGAGTTTCCGGAGTAAACAAGGGTTCAGCTAAGCCGTTAGCAATATTGAAAACCATATTCTTTCTGTCGAGAGCATAATCTACTGCCTGACGGAAGTTTTTATCCTGAAACCAGAATTGTTTTTTAGGATCTACATAATATTTGCCTTTTTCATCTTTTCGGTTATTCATATTCATTGACAAATACATAGTTCCTGTAGCAGGACCTATATTATATACAGTAAAATCAGAATGCTTTTCCATTTCTTTAAAACGTGCAACATTAGCACCCTGCAAACTTATTTCATCAAGTTCACCGCCCTCAAACTTCAAAACCTGATTGTTAATATCACCCACAATAAGATATATAAGTTTGTCAAAATAAGGCAGTTTATCATTATTTTTATTTATATAGTAATAATCAGGGTTTCTCTCAAAAACAACACGCTGTGCAGGAACATATTCTTTAAGTTTAAATGCCCCGGAAGTTACAAAGTTTTTCGGATTTGTATTAGTTGACAAAAATCCTTCAAAATATGCCTTGCCTTTTTTAACGGCAGGTTCAAAAATATGCTTAGGCGCAATAGGTGAGGATAACATTCTCAAAAACGGTGCAAACGGTTTTGGAGTAACAAACTTTACAGTATAGTTATCAATTTTTTGAACAGTCGGAAGTTTACCGTCAATAACAATAGAATCACGCACAGAGGTGTTGCCGAAACCGTCAAATATAATATTCTGCCATGTAAAAACAACATCGTCTGCAGTAATAGGTTTACCGTCAGACCACTTAATCCCTTTTCTCAATTTTATAATGTATTCGTTACCGTTAACACTAAATGATTTAGCAAGCTTAGGTATTGTTTCGCCTGTCACAGGATGAGTTGTCACTAAACCGTCATACATAATATCTGACATCTGTGATGAAATATTATCTTTAGAATTAAAGGGGTTGAATGTTTTTGGTCCCTCACCTATTGTTGAAGAAACAAAAGTTCCTCCAAACTTACCAATCGGAGCCTGGGATTGCAGATAATCAACACCGTTTATCGTCACATTTTGAGGGGCATAAGGATAATAGTCATGCATAACTTCTGCTTTAGGTCTGAGCTGCGGACGTTTTTCATCAGGCATATCAGCCCTCAGACAAGCCTTTGTAATACCTAAGACTGCGATTAAAACCAAGATAACATAAATAGCCCTTTTCATAGTCTTAGAATAACATAAACAAAAGTTTTGTTTATAGCCTTGTAAGGTTAAACCTGAATTACTCCATTAATAAATTGTGCACAACTATCATTATTTATTAACTTCAAGAAGCATATTTTTAGTAGATTTTCCGCCTTTATCAATAACATTGCACCTTCCGTAATCAATAACGATAGGACTGACTAAAGAACCGGCTGTTGAAAATTCAAACAAATCATAACCCCACTTATTAGGTCCCTTTTTACCGTTTACATCAACCGCAAATATTGTTGGAGAAAAAGTAGTTCCGTAAGTCAATATTATTTGTCCGTCAGCAAGCACGTAAGCTTTATTGGAATTTAGAATTTTATTCTTTCTCCAGGCTGAGCAACCGGATGTTGCTTTATTAATCTCAACATCATCCAATGAATCATTACTTGCTTTTTTTATTGTATCATTGCCATCATAATCAGGGATACAACCCGGATAAGCATTGCCGTTACATGTTTTTACTATGCTTAAATTTTTTATAACAGCATTTCCTAAATCAGAGCAATTTTCTCTTGGACCGTTATAATCAGAAGGCAAGCTTGAACCGTCAGCCATTTCATACTTAGTGCAGTCGCCTGATGCATTATAGCTTACGCATTTAGCAGAGCCGTAAGGATTTTTATTCCAGTAAAAGCAAAATGGTGAATAGCCTAAATCAGCTTCTGCTTTACGGAAAGCATTTGAAATTAAAGAATAAGTTTTTTTAAACTGGTTTTTGATAACCAATTCTCTCACATTGCTCATAACACTTGGCATAGTTAACGCTGCAACTACACCGATAACACCGAGCGTTATCAAAACCTCAGCCAAGGTAAAACCCTTGCTATAGGAGCTTAAATGGTTGCCCCCCCCCCGAATAAATCAAATCTTTTCATTAATTGCTCCTTTCAATCTTTAATACTATTATTATATCAGTTTTAAATTAATATTTCAACTCAAAAATTAATTTTTCCTTAAGGAAATAAATTTTTATCAAAATCTGTTATATAAATATAATGTAAATAGGAGAAAAGGAGAAATATCATGTTAAAACCATTAGGCGACAGAATTGTTATTAAAGTAATTGAAGACACAGAACAAACTTCAGGCGGAATTTTTATTCCCGACAGTGCAAAAGAAAAACCACAAAAAGGCGAAGTTGTTGCTGTAGGTCAAGGCAAAATGAATGATAAAGGTGAAAGAGAACCTATGGATGTTAAAACAGGTGATATGGTTCTTTATGCTAAATACGCAGGAACTGATATTAAAATGGACGGTGTTGAATACAAAATCCTTTCAGTTAAAGATGCATTAGCAATTATTGAATAATTTATATAGGAGAAATAGAAAATGGCAAAACGTATAGTATTTAATGAAGAAGCTAGAAAATCACTTCTTAAAGGTATAGATGCAGTAGCAGATGCTGTTAAAGTTACACTCGGACCTAAAGGCAGAAACGTTATTCTTGAAAAAAAATACGGTGCTCCTCAAATCGTTAACGACGGTGTAACTATCGCAAAAGAAATTGAACTTAAAGACGGGCTTGAAAATGCAGGTGCTCAATTATTAAAAGAAGTTTCATCTAAAACAAACGACGTTGCAGGTGACGGTACAACAACAGCATCAGTATTGGCTCAGGCAATCGTAAAAGAAGGCTTGAAAAACCTAACAGCAGGTGCTAACCCTATGTCTATGAAACGTGGTATTGACAAAGCGGTTGAAGTTTCTGTAAAAGAAATCAAAGATATGTCAAGACCTGTAAATACAAAAGAAGAAATCGCACAAGTTGCAGCTATTTCAGCAGGAAATAACAAAGAAATCGGCGAACTTATAGCAGAAGCTATGGAAAAAGTCGGACACGACGGTGTTATAACTGTTGAAGAAAGCAAGTCTTTCGGTACTAACCTGAAAGTTGTTGAAGGTATGCAATTTGATAAAGGTTACTTATCACCTTACTTTGTAACCGATGCAGAAAGAATGGAAGCAGTTTTGGATGATGCTTATGTATTCTGCTGCAACAAAAAAATTAACCTTATTTCAGATATGGTTCCTCTATTGGAACAAGTTGCACGTGACGGCAAATCTCTGTTATTAATCGCTGAAGACGTTGAAGGCGAAGCTCTTGCAACTCTTGTTGTAAACACAATGAGAAAAGTTTTAAGAGCTGTTGCTGTTAAAGCTCCGGGATTTGGCGACAGAAGAAAAGCAATGTTAGAAGATATCGCAATTCTAACAGGCGGTGAAATGTTCACTGAAGAACTCGGCATCAAATTAGAAAACGTTACAACTCAAATGCTTGGTAAAGCAAAACGTGTTACCGTAACTAAAGATGAAACAACTATTGTTGTTGGCAACGAAACTAAACAAGCTGTTGAAGACAGAGTTCGTTTAATAAGAAAACAAATGGAAGCATCAGATTCAGAATACGATAGAGAAAAACTCCAAGAACGTATCGCAAAACTTTCTGGCGGTGTTGCTGTAATCGAAGTTGGTGCAGCTTCCGAAGTTGAATTAAAAGAAAGAAAATTAAGAATTGAAGATGCTCTTAATGCTACAAGAGCTGCTAACGAAGAAGGTATTGTACCCGGAGGCGGCGTTGCACTTGTAAGAGTTCAACAAAAACTTTCAAATCTGATTGACACAACAAACTTCTCATCTGATGATGAAAAAATCGGTTTCAAAATTTTAACAGCATCACTTGACGTACCTCTTAGAGCTATCGCTCACAACGCAGGTGCTAAAGCTGACGTTGTTGTTGACACAGTAACTTCACATGACGGTGCATACGGTTACGATGCGCTAAATGATGAATACGTTGATATGTTCAAATCAGGTATCGTTGACCCTGCTAAAGTAACCCGTTCTGCTTTAATGAATGCAGCATCAGTAGGTTCTATGTTATTAACAACAGAAGCTGCTGTTGTTGATATTCCTGAAGAAAAGCCTGAAATGCCTGCTATGCCGCAAGGTATGGGCGGAATGGGCGGATTTTAATAAATACTGAAATTCACTTAGAAAAAACAAGTACCGATCTTTTTTCGGTACTTGTTTTTTATTATTCTTCTCCGAGTTTTCTTAAATCTTTTTCGGAAATTTCCTGTCTGTTAATTTTGCCTTTGTCATAAGTTACAAACTTGCCGTCTTCCATTGTTACAAGCTTACCGCCAATTTGAACAAAAGCCCCTTCTTTTATTTTTCCTGATTTAAGAAGATTTATTGCAGCATTTGTTCTGTCTTTAGGGGAAAGCGAACGTATATCACCGGGCAGATATTCTTTATCTTTGCCGTTTTGTTGTTTTACCTGTTCAGGATTTTCCTCAACTTTGGCTTCATCGTGTTTTAATTCATCAGTAAGAATTTCATCACCGACTGTACCATCCATGTTTAGAGTATATGTTTTACCGTCTTTTTGGAATACAGGTATTTGTCCGAATTCTTCAGTTTCAATATTAGTCGTTGTATAACCTGCCTCTTTTGCTGCATTTACATTTTTAGTTTGCAGTTCAGTAACCTTTCTTTCTGTGTATTGTGAAACCTCATCTTTTGTTAAAGTATTATCATTATTTTCGTTAGCATTATTAATATAATCCGTAAGTTCCTGTTCTGTAATGTCCTTACTTTGGTCTGAATCTAATGTTTGGAAAACCAAATCAGTCATTGTTCTGAAATTCGCTTTTTCATCATCAGTAAAAGCTCTGCCTGCTGCCTTTTCCTGTTCTGCAAGCTGGTAATTGAAATATTCATCAGATGTAATATTTCCTTGTTTGTCACCATATTTATTATTTATTAAAGTAACCTGGGATTTTGCAAGTTTTGCGGCATCTCCAATTTCTGCCTGACCTGACGTGTTAAAAGAATTGTCAAAATCTTCGGCTAGTTTGGTATCATTTGCTTTATATTCAGCCATATACGCTTTAATTTGAGAATTATCCATTGTTTTGCCGTCTTTTTTAAATACAATAGAAGATTCTCCGCCAATTGTTACATATTCGGCTTTTAAATCAGCCGGGATTTCATCATCAGCACCAAGTCCGAGCATTGCTCTTACATCAGAATTAAATTTGCTTTCGGTAACATATTTATTTTTACCCATTGTTGATACAGTGACAAGGTTTTCTCCTAAGGTTGTTTTACCTGTTTGTTCATCAGTTACAACAAGTTTTCTTACTTTATTTCCGTTTTCGTCTTCATAGATGCCGATTTGTTGCTTCTTGCCGTTTACCTCTCGTTCAAAAACTTTTGTTTCGGCAGGAAACTCGCCTGAAATATATTTATTTTTACCAAAAGTTTTTGTCGCAGCTAAATTGTCGCCTAAAGAACCGTCTTCATTAATTGCACGGCGAATTTTCTGACCGTTAATTTCTACAACTGCAATATCTTGTTTTTCTCCGTTAACTGAACGTTCAATGATTTTACCGCCGAGTTTATCGACCATACTTTCGGTTGTGGCTCTTGAAGCACCGGACGGCGTATCAATCTTATCAAGAATTTCTGTTGAAGCTGCCCCCCCCCCGAGTTTTTGAGGTTTGCCGTCTAAAGGTGCCGGAGGCTCTTTTGGATCTTCCTGCGGTTTTACCTCAGGAGCTTTTCCTGTCAAAAGTTGAACAATTTTACTCCAGGTACTGTCATCAATTTCAATAGTACCCTGCTGAACTACAAAGTTTTTAGTGTACTTTGTTTTATCACCAATTTCATTTACATTATTTCCGCCGGTGAAAATACTTTTTTGTTTATCATCAGGATTTGAAGCATTATGCTGATCAATTTTATTTTGTGCATTATTAACTTCTGCCATAACTTTTTGCCAGCTTGACAGGTCTTTATTCTTAATATTTTTTGCACCTATAGCATCTCTGATTGCTTGTGTTACCCCTTGACCTGCACCAATATTAATACTTACCATAATGCTCCTCGAATTTGCTCTCTTATATATATAAAAAGCAATTAACGGTTTGTATTTCAAGACAATCAATTATTGTTACAAAAGTTAATCATACAAAACACTTGATAAATATCTTTCGCCGCTGTCAGGTAAAATGGTTACAATTAATTTTCCGTCATTATCACGCATTTTTGAAAATTCTAAAGCTGCAAACATAGCAGCTCCCGATGATATTCCGCAGAGAATACCTTCATCTGTTGCAAGTTTTCTTGCAGTTTCAACAGCATCAATATCACCGACAGGATAAATCACATCAACAACATCTCTGTTAAAATTTCCAGGGACAAAATTTGCACCAATCCCCTGAATAACATGCGCTCCTGCGGATTTGCCGCTTAACACTTGTGACCTGAACGGTTCAACCGCAACAATCTGTATAGCAGGATTTTTTTCTTTTAATCTTTTTCCAATACCTGAAATTGTTCCGCCTGTACCAACACCTGCAACAACAATATCTACTTTTCCTTCTGTATCACGCCAGATTTCTTCTGCTGTTGTCAGTTCATGAATTTTAGGATTTGCCGGATTATTAAACTGCATAGGAATAAATGAATCAGGGATTTGTTCTCTAAGCTCCATAGCCTTATCGACAGCCCCTTGCATTCCTTTTGCCCCATCGGTTAAGACAAGTTCTGCACCGTACGCTTTTAGCAGTTTTCGTCTTTCCAAACTCATCGTTTCAGGCATAGTTAAAATCATTTTATAACCTTTAATAGCGCACACCATAGCCAGACCAATACCTGTATTTCCGCTTGTAGGTTCTATTATTACAGCTCCTTTTGTTAAAAGCCCTCGTCTTTCTGCATCTTCAATCATATTTAAAGCCGGTCTGTCTTTAACCGAACCCGCAGGATTAAAACTTTCAATCTTTGCTGTCACAACAGCCAATCCGTTTTCATTTAATCTGTTAATCTTAACTAACGGAGTATTACCAATTAACTCAAGCATACTTTCTGCAATTTGCATATTTTACCTGAAACCTTTCAATTTTATTTACAGGTATATTATAAACTAAAAAGAGGGAAATAAACCCCTCTTTTATATTTTAATAAGTCATTTCCCAGTTATCATTAAGTATTTTGCCGAAACAACCACCTATGTTTGTAGCTTTTTGGCATCTTTCTTCAAAAGATGTTTCTCTGTCATCCTCTGTCATAGGAGCAGCTTCCCCTCTATCGTCAACTAAAGCGTTATTATATATAAATAAAAAGAACAAATCTCTTCCATGAATATTCGGTCCTTTTTTCCCGTTAATATCAACAGCAAGATTAATGAGCTTTTCACCTGATTTGACATAGTTAGGTCTTATTGAAGCCCCGCTTGCAAGGATATATGACTTAAAAGTTTTCTCCATTGCATTGCTGTAATCAGCTCCTGAAACAGTTTTGTAACTGTCTGCAAAACAGTTTGTTGTCGTGTCACAGGTCTGTACTATACGAAAATATTTTTTGATAAAACTTTCAGCAGCTGCATTAGAAGTTAAACCGGCTTCTGTTAAGTTTATTGCATTACGTTCATTCATATATTGCACTAAACCTTGATTAAGCTCGTTATAAACCTTATGCAGCTGTGTTACATAACTCTGGCGCTGGTAATTCTGCA
>ENA-UONZ01000601-UONZ01000601.1-human-gut-metagenome-genome-assembly--contig:-C93old-NODE-601-length-55114-cov-8.095552_pt1 | contig 55114 bp, 58 predicted proteins | sample MGYA00242468_ERZ724015 | MGnify/ENA metagenome assembly ERZ724015
AGAAGATAAAAGTGTTTGGAAAATATTTTTTGAAGGGTTAAAAATTTTCTGTTTTAACTTTCATAAATTCTTTTTATATATGGCATTCCCTGTACTGGGACAAATTTTAGGTCTGGTTTTGATTTTTGGACTGACATACTGGTACACTGAAAGTCTGCCTGATTTGATACAGAAATTCCCTGCATTTAATAATTTTTCAACAATACTTATTGTAATGCTTTTGATTACCGTACCTGGACTTTTAATCTGGGCTAAAGCATTTTGGGATTATCTGGTAGCGTACGGTGCTTTGAATTCTATGGCAGAAGGAGCGGTTAATACAGGAAGAGTATATGACTTTAGAGCTCATAATGCTGTTGTGACAAAGAAAACATTTTCTTTTATAGCATTGTGGTTTCTTTTCGGGATGTTCACTTTACTTGCTGTAATTCCTGTTTTCTGGGTTTTGGGATTTATATTTTTTATATATTTTATCCTGATTTTTCAGGTATTTACATTCGAAAATGATTTATCTCCTATCGGATATTTTAAGAAAAGTTTGCAGCTTATAAAGGGTAAATTTGCAAGAACTTTCCTTTTAATGTCAATATTGGGTCTAATAACTTATGTGCTTTTGACTTCAGGGGTGTCAGTGATTTTTGATTATCTGAACCTTACAGGGATATTGGCAAAGGTATTTGAAGGCTGGGTATCCAGTTTTCCGCTTGAACAACTTGAGAAATTTAATATAACACCAATGCTGATTTCAAAAGAGCTTGTAAAACAACTGATATTTCTTCTGGTAGTTGGTTTCACATTGCCGTTAAGAAGCATCTGCTGGACATTGTGGTACAAAAATTTAAATACGGCAGAAGTTGTTCCTGCAAAGAAAAAATCTAAAAAGACTGATAAAAAAACGCCTTCAAAAATGGAAGGGAAATCTTTTAAAATTGAAAAAAGAGAGATAGATCCTGAAATCATCAGACGTGCAAGATGGGAAGATGACGAGTACTAAGTATGTTTATATGCAAAAACTGTAAATCAATCGATAAATTTGAATTGATGTTTTCTCCGGACTACAGAGGGGAAAGAAGGTTTATGCAGAAATATAACAAAAATAATGATATTGAAATAACTGTAGACGGATATACGTTTATACCGGATTTGCAGTTTATGAACGAACATGCTGTTTGCAGGTACTGCGGACAGATATATATGTGGGACTATGAATAAAGGATAAAAAAATGAAGAGAGAAGAGCGCAAAAATAATGAAACAAGACAGATTAAATTTACAAAAGATTATACAAAACACGCATTAGGTTCGGTACTGGTAGAATTCGGTGATACAAAGGTAATTACAACAGCCTCTGTTGAAGCTGGCAAGCCTAAATGGATGGATAAAGAAGAAATGCGTGGCTGGGTTACAGCGGAATATTCATTGCTTCCGTCTGCTCCTAATACCAGATGCCAGAGAGAAAGAACAAAGATTTCAGGCAGAACTCAGGAAATTCAAAGACTTATCGGAAGAAGCCTTAGAGCTTGTGTTGATTTGGAAAAAATGCCTGATTTAACCGTCACGATTGATGCGGATGTAATTCAGGCAGACGGCGGAACAAGAACTGCAAGTATTTGCGGAGGATTTTTAGCCTTAAAAATTGCTGTTGAAAAGCTTATTGCAAACGGAACGTTAAAAGAAAATCCTATTATTGAACCTGTCGGCGCAATTTCAGCAGGAATTGTTGACGGTGAAGTCCGGCTTGATTTAGATTATTTGGAAGATTCTCATGCTCAGGTAGACAGTAATGTTGTTTTAACCAGAAGCGGTAAGATTATTGAGTTCCAGACAACTGCAGAGGGCGAACCTTACGAGCAGTCACAAATGATGGAAATTTTTAATATTGCAAAAAAAGGAATTGATGAGATTATTGAAATGTATTCAAAAATTTAGTATAATAAATTTGAAAAAAAGAAAGGGGAAAAAATGAAAAAATTATTTATTGCGTCTTTAATTTTGGTTATGGCGGGAGCATCTTCTGTTTACGCTGCTGAAACAACTTACACAGAAAAATTAATCCAAAAACATACACAAAAAATTGTTGACAAAGAAAAAGAACTTCAAAATCAACAAAAAGCAAGAGAAGAAGCTCGTGTAAAACAACGTGAAGAATTACAAAAGAAAATCGATGCAGATAAAAAAGCTCGTGAAGAAGCTTCAAATGCAAGAAAACAAAAAATTGAAAAGAAAAAACAATTGTGGAATGAACTTATTTCAGAATAGTATTTTAATTTAAAAAACTTTATTATATAAAAGGGCAAGGTGAAAGCTTTGCTCTTTTATTTTTCTTGTGTTAAAATCTCGATAACAAATGGAGTTTTTTATGCCCGCAACAGATGTAAATATTCAAACTCTCACAGGTGCAAAGCTTGTTACGGAAACGTTAAAAAAGCTGGGGGTTGACAGTATATTCGGCTATCCCGGCGGCATTGTTTTGAATGTTTATGATGAATTATTTAAGCAAAACGATATCAAACATTATCTTGTTCGTCATGAGCAGGCAGCTGTTCATGCAGCGGAAGGGTATGCAAGAGTGTCAGGCAAATGCGGTGTTGCTCTTGTTACATCGGGACCCGGAGCAACAAACATTGTAACAGGACTTGCTAATGCATATCTTGACGGTTATCCAGTTGTGGTTATTACAGGTCAGGTTATGGCTGATTTAATAGGTAAGGATGCCTTTCAGGAAGTTGATATTATTGATATTACAAAGTCCTGTGTAAAAAAGAATTTTCAGGTAAGAGATGCAAAATATCTGGAGGGAACGCTTATTGAGGCTTTTAATACTGCTATGTCAGGGAAACAGGGACCTGTTGTGGTTGATATTGCCAAAAATGTTTTCTCTCAAGAGGTTGAATTTGATGAAAATATAAAATATTCATCCGATAAACATCATCCTTCTGATTTTGAAATAACAAGAGCGCTCAATGCAATTTGTTCTGCGAAATGTCCTGTTATTGTTGCAGGAGGCGGAGTTGTTCTTGCAGATGCAGCAGCAGAGTTTACAGAATTTGCAAAACTTTTGGACTTGCCTGTCGTTAACACAATGATGGGGATTGGTGCTTATCCTGTTGAAGATGCGAATTATTTCGGTATGATTGGAATTTTCGGACATCCTGCTGCAAACCTGATTTTGCGTGAAAGCGACTTGATTTTTTCTGTCGGTGCAAGATTTAATGACAGAATTCGATGCTGCTTTCCTAACGGAGAGCTTGAAAGAAATTTTGTTCAGGTTGATATAAATGAAAATGAAATCTCACGTATTATACCTGCATCAATTGGAATTACCGGAGATGCAAAGTATATTCTGCAAAAGATGATATCAGAATATAAAAAACATAATTTGCAAAGCAATAATTTTTCTGATTGGCTGTCAAAGGCAAAAAATCTGAAAGAAAAGAATATTCAGCCTAAAAAGAGGTCTGATGCTATGCATTCTTTTGAAGTTATGCAAAAAATTAACGAATTTATTAAATACAAAAATCCTGTTGTAACTACAGAAGTCGGGCAGCATCAGGTTTGGGCAGCAAGATATTTGCAGTTTAATGAAATCAGAAAATTTATAACATCAGGCGGTTCAGGCACAATGGGCTTTGGTTTTCCTGCTGCAATCGGGGCAAGTATTGCTTTAAATAATTCACCTGTTTTGTGTATTGCAGGCGACGGCTCTTTCCAGATGAATATGCAGGAACTTGCTACCTGTGTTGATTTCAATATTCCGGTAAAAGTTCTGGTTATGAATAACGGTTATCTTGGAATGGTCAGACAGTTTCAGGAAAAGACATGCGGAGCAAGATATTGTGCTACAAAAATTTCAAATCCTGACTTTTTGAAAATTGCCGAAAGCTACGGAATTTTGGGAATAAGGGTTAAGTCTGACGATGAAATTCTAAATGCGCTTGAAAAAGCTTATGCATTTGACGGTCCCGTTATTGTTGATTTTGTCATTGAGCCGGAAGAAATTTTATAACTTGACAAAAATAAAACCGTGATATACTGTAAAAATATGGCAAGAAAGAAAAGGCTTTTAATTTTTACAGGTATCTATGTTATAGTATTGTTAACTGTTTCTACTTATTTTGCGTTACGGCTGATAGACAAATCTGCTGTTGCATCTTTTAAAAAGCTTTATTCGGTTTATTCTCAGGCGCTTCTTATTACCGTAAATGATATGGATGGTGATACGGGATGTTATTTCAGTTCCGATAAGCACATTAATAGTGATTTTTCCGGATGTGATAAGTTTTATAAACGGTTTGCGACAAATCTTAAGGTGACAAAATATTGCAAAAATAATGCGTTGTCAGCGGGTTGTTTACCTGTATATAAAAGTTATGCAAAAACTTCTGCTTGTGCGGGGTATTCGGAAAGTATGATGAACAGGTTTAATCAGGTTTTTGTAATGAATGACAACACAAATTTGATTGTATTTAATCAGCCTGCAAATGTCCAAAAACCGCTTTTTGCTGTTGACAGTAACGGAAAGCTTGTGCCTAATAAAAGCGGTTACGATTTGTTTAGTCTTGTAATTATGAGAAATTCAAACGGATATTATTATTTTCATCCTGATGTAACTTATTGTTTGCCGCAGGAGAAAGGCGGTATTCATAGATTGCAGGATGTATACAAATAAATCAGACATCCATTTGTGAGTACACACGTTTAATTTCCTGAATATCCTGCCACATCTGCCATTTCGGGCTTCCTTTTTCACGGGAATCGTTTCTTAAAAGATAAGATGGGTGAAAAATCGGCATCATTTTAGAATGGTTCGGACCTTCAAACCATTTGCCACGTATTTTGGTAATCCCCTGTGTTGTTTCAAGCATTGAATTTACGGCAACACGTCCGCAGAGCAGAATAATTCTGGGTTTAAGGATTTCAATTTGCGCATCAAGATATTCTCTGCAAGCTTCTTTTTCTTCCGGAAGCGGATCTCTGTTGTCCGGCGGTCTGCATTTAAGGGTATTGCAGATATAGACATCTTTTTGTCTTGACAGTCCTACGGATGCAAAAATTTTATCAAGAAGCTGACCTGCTTTGCCGACAAAAGGTTCACCTTTCTGATCTTCATAGTATCCGGGGGCTTCTCCTATAAGCATAAGTTTATGGTTTGGTACTCCGCCTGAGAACACTGTATTTGTGCGGGTTTTGCCTAACGGGCATTTGTCGCATTTAAGGCATTTTTCTTTAACTTTTTCTAATGCTTCAATTTCAATTGTAGTAGCTTCTTGCATAATCAGTCCTTTTTAGCAGGAACATTTTTGAATAATTCTTCAACAGGAATATTAAGAGCATTAGCAATATCAAATACAATAAAGGCAGACGGCGTTTGTCGTATCTGTTCTATTTGGCTGATAGTATTAGAGCTTACTCCGACAAGTAATGCGAGGTCTAGCTGTGATAAATCTTTTCTAATTCTTTCAGCTTTGATATTTTTTGCTAATATCTTTAATCTTTCATCTCTCATTGTATTATTATGAAGTATTGACAAATTTAAATCAATCATATATACTACTAATAATTATTAGTATAGTGATAGTAATTAATAAAAAAGGAATAGTTATGTTAGAAGAAAGTACAAAAAACGATATAGAAAATCTTAAAAAACAAATAAATGAAGCAGCTAATCTGTCTTTAATTTTAAATGACAGCTTAATTTACCGTATTGATAAACAAATTGAATGCAAACCTGTATTGGCTTTGATTGATTTGTTAGCATACAAACTGAAACTAATTGAAGATGATTACGTATATCTAGTCAGCAGGTTCAAGCAATGAAATTACTGCGTTATCAAGATTTAAGTATTTTTTGATTGTTTGCTCCAAATCTTCAATCGTAATTGATGCTAAGTCGTTCAGATACTCTTCAATAAGCTTTAAGTCCTCGCAAACCGTCATGTAATAACCGATTGTCTCACCTATTTCCGATACTGTTTCTGCGGCAAAGGCAAAACGTGATTTGATTTTCTTTTTAGCTTTTGCAAGTTCTTCTTCACTGATTTTATCTTCGAGAAGTCCTTTAATTTCTTTTTTTACCAGTTCTAATGCAATATCACGTTTTTCTGGCTTGAAATTAGCCTGAATAAAGAAGTTATTCCCGTCTTTAAACTGGTAATGCTCTGCATTTGCAAGGTTGAATATCGGTTCGGGCTGTTTTTCTATGAGGTTTTGGTACAATCTTGAACTTGTGCTTTCACCCAGGATAATGCTGATTATATCAAGCTCAATGTTTTCTTTAATTTGGTTGGCTTTTGGTCCCAGAAAGCCTATCATAAGATATGATGTGTTAACTTTAGCAGTATTCTCTACAAGTATTGTTTTATCCGCAGGCGCATCTATTTCGTTGACTTTTTTAGGCGCATTGGGTCTGCCTTTAAAGTCAAATTCTTTTTCGACTTTTTCTAGAACAGCTTTTTTATCAAAATCACCTACAATAATAGTTGTGATGTTTTCAGGCGAGTAGAATGTTTGATAATAATTCATTATCTCATCTCGTGTTACACGTGAAATTATTTCGGGAGTTCCGATTACATCACGTTTGTAAGGGTGTTTTTTATACATATTGAAGTTGCAGGCGTTATAAACTTTTGTCCAGTTCTGGTCTTTACGCATTCTGATTTCTTCGATTACAACGTGGCGTTCTCTTTTGTCAGTTACCTTTCCATCGTTTAAATCAAAAGGTGCACCTATTTCTTCATCAGGCAAAACCGGATCAAGCATCATATCCGCATGAAGTTCTATTGCAAGATTTAAATCCTTGTTCTCAGCTCCTTTGGGGAGGGTTACGTAATAAAAAGTATAATCCTTCCATGTTGCAGCGTTAACTATTGCGCCTTTTGCCTCAAGAGTTTTGTCAAAATATCCTGCTTTATGTTTGTGTGTTCCTTTGAACATCAAGTGTTCCAGGAAGTGAGAAATTCCGTTATTGCTGTCATCTTCATTGATAGAACCTGTTTTAACCCATGAACTTACGTTTACCAGTTCACCCTCTTTGTGCGCTAAAACAATCTTATGACCGTTTTCTCTTTCGTAAATCTCTACTTCTTCTGTCAGGAACGGATATTTAACAAGTGTTTTATTATTCATAGATAACCCTCAATTTATTAATTCTTTTTAATTATTATAACCTAAATAAATTTTTTCAGTTATAATTATTCTATGGATATTATTAATCGTTTAAAAAATAAGGTTGTGGTTTCTGTTCAGGCAATGCCTTCCGAGCCGTTGTATCTTGAAAAATGTATGGTTGCTATGATGAAGTCTGTTGTAAAAGGCGGTGCCGGCGGCTTAAGAGTTGCAGGGGCAAGAGATGTTAAAAATGCAAAACATCTTTTTTATATTCCTGTTATCGGTTTAACCAAACCTGACGTTATTCCTCCTAACTGGCAGGAAATCGTTTATATTACACCCACGCTTGATGATGTTATTGAACTTGTTAAAGCAGGAGCTGACATTATTGCTTTTGACGGAACTATGCGTGAAAGACCTAATGGCGCTAAACTTGAAGATTTAATTAAATACATTAAAATTAATAAACGGGTTTCAATGGCTGATATTTCAACTGTCGAAGAGGGGATTAATGCTGCTAAACTCGGTGCTAATATGCTATCTACAACACTTTCAGGCTATACACAATTCTCTCAAAACAGAGGAGAAGGTCCTGATTTTGAACTTCTGGAGCAGCTTGTTAAAGAAACAAATCTTCCTGTTGTGCTTGAAGGCAGAATTTGGGAGCCGGAAGAAGTTGACAAAGCGTTTGAACTGGGGGCGCATTGTGTTGTTATCGGTTCTGCTATTACAAGACCGCAATTGATTACTAAAAGATTTGTTCAGAGAAGTAAATAAAGGGAAATTATGAAAAAGGCATTAGCAATTGATGTAGGCGGTACTAAGATTTATTCCGCAATAATTAATGAAAAAGGTGAAATAGTTTCTGAAATTAAAAAAAATCATACACCAAAAACTTTTGAAGAAATTAGAGAACTTTTTAAAACTATCATAAATGAGCATGAAGATGATGTTGATGTTATTGCGTTTTCAACATGCGGTGCCGTGAAAAATGACAACTCTGGTATTTTGGGTTCTACGGGGAATATTGCAAAAGAATATCCTTCTATGGATTTCAAGTCTTTGAGTAATAAACCTGTTTTTGTGGAAAATGATGCTAATGCTGCTGCCTGGGCTGAATATATTATAGGGGCATCTCAAGGAATGCCGTATTCGGTTATGGTTACATTGGGAACAGGCGTTGGCGGTGGAATTATTTCAGGCGGTAAACTTTATAAAGGCAAAAGCGGTGCTGCAGGCGAAATGCATTTTAAAATGCGTACGGACAAGCATAGAAAATGTACCTGCGGAAGCTGGGACTGTTTTGAAGCTTATGCATCGGGTACGGGGTTAAAACTTACCGCACAAGAAATGACGGGTAATCCTGATATCACTACGTATGATGTTATTGCAGGCAAACAAAACGGCTGTGAGCATATGACAGAAATCTTTAATAAATGGCAAAATGATATTTTAGAAGGTATTATCGGACTTGCAAATCTTTTTGATCCCGATGTCATTGTTCTTTCCGGTTCAATGGCTGATTTTGTCGATATTGAATATCTTGAAAAAGAAGCTAATTCTCAGATAGTTACTCAGCCTTTCAAAGTCGTAAAAGCTTCTGCCGGTAATTATTCGGGAATGATAGGGGCAGCACTTTTAGCATTAGGAGCGGAGTAATTGGGTAAATCAAAGAAAAGAATTATCCATAAAGGTAAAAATTTACAGTTTACAAATCTTACCCGTACAGAGGCTGTAAAAACCGTTGTTGAATTGTTAAATGATGGTGATAAAGAGGCTTATTCGCTTATTACGCTTTTCGGACTTTCTGCCGAAGAAGTTCTTGAAGCAGGCGCAAGCTATGAAGTTGTTAAGGGTATGCAAAATCTGTTAAAATGAGGTCTTATTTATGAAACAGTGTGTGGAAAAAATTTGTTTCTGGCTTAAAAATTCACGTATTTTTTCACTGCCTATGACATTGTTATCATGGCTTGTTATATTTGTATATTCACTAAAATTTAACGGTAATGTTATTAACGGTCTGGCTGCTTTAGTCGGGATTGCCTGTGCTCACCTTGCTACAAACTTGTTTGATGATTATATGGATTATAAAAAGTTGTCAGACAATTCCCAAAAATGCAAATGTGCATATATTAAAGAAGGTTATGCAACACTGGATGATGTCTTGCGTGTTGTCATAATATATTGCGGAATTGCTTTTCTGACAGGTGTTTTTCTTACTTATAGAGCAGGTTTTCCTGTAATTGCTCTTGCATTTGTTGGAGGAATGCTAACTCTTTTATATGCAAAACTTTCTCAAGTCGGTTTGAGTGAAGTCGCTGTAGGTTTGGCTTTTGGTCCGCTTTTGTTTGAAGGTGTTTTTTATGTGATGACAAAGTCATTTTCAATTGAAGTGCTTTTCTTGTCGCTCGCTGTTGTAATGTTTACGGTCGGGTTAATGTATGTACATACGATTCTTGATTTTGAAGGTGATATGTGTTCGCATAAATTAACTCTATGCTGCCGTATCGGTGATAAAAATAAAGCTATCAAAGGGGTATTTGTTGTATATGGCTTAGCGTATTTATTTACCTTAATTCTTGCTTATTTGCTTAATAATTATTGGCTGCTTATTACTTTAGTCTTGGTGCCGTTAATAGTTAAAATGTATAAATCTTTAAATTCTTATACCTGCGGCGGAGATACAAAAGAGTTTTATTACAGGCTTTTGCAGGCAAGAAATTTAATGGTTTATTTTTCTTTAATGGTCACATTGTTTATATTACTTTGAAGCATTAATAAGAAGCTTGTCAGGATGTCTTCCGCCTTTTTCAATTAGTGAACATGTAGGCAGCATTTGTATTCTTCCAAGCTTTGTTTCTTCAAAAGCAAAACTGAATACATCGTGTCCCCATTTGTTAGGTCCTTTTTTGCCGTTTACATCAATTGCAAAAACTCCGGACCAGTTATCATTTTTATTAGAAACAGCATCATAGGTGAATAAAATAGAGCCGTCATTAAAAATGTAAGCCCAATTCTTGTTAAGAATATAGCTTTGAGTATATCCGCCGCATCCGTTAATTGAGGCTGACCCTTCATATTCTTTTATCGTATTTACTCCTTGATATTTAGGTATGCAGCCGTCATTATATGCGTTTCCTTTGCAAATTTTTATAACATGCATTTCTTTAGTAATTTTATCGTAAAAATCTGCGCATTGTGAAAATTTTAGCGGGTCTGAGGTGCCGCCCTGATATGTATAATAACATTGCGGTAATGTTCCGTCACGTGATTCAATCATTTTCATCGCATTATAAATATTAGAATAAACACGTTTGAATTGAGCATCTATTGCTTTATTTTTATAGTCAGAAATCAGTGAAGGCATAGTCATAGCTGCAACAATACCAATTATCCCGAGAGTAATCAGTACCTCTGCAAGAGTAAAACCTTTAATCATTTTATAATACCTCCTCTTTTCTAGTGTCATGTAACCAAGTGATAATGCGCTTTATGACTAATTTATGTGATTAATTAATCCCAGTAATATACACATTATAAACATATAATCTTAATTATGCAAGAGTTTAAAAACTATAATGTTAAAATTCGTAATAGAATAAGAAAAAATCGTAAACGACTGGGGCTTTCTCAAGAACAACTTGCAGAAATTATTGATTGCAGCCGTGAACATATTGCACGTATTGAAAACGGTAAGATTAATATAGGGCTTGAGTATTTTATCAGACTTGCTCAGGTGTTTAATATATCTTTGGATGAGTTAGCGGGCTATAAAAAAGATTGATTACATTATTTTTACTATTTTAATTTCGGATAAGTTGTGTTATTCTAGTCATATAAGAAGTAAGGAGCATCAATGAACAGCACAAATCAATCTCTAAAACCGTTAACAACTAAAATTAATGAAGCAGGAAACCTTGAAATAGGCGGATGTGATTTAATCGGTTTGGCTGAAAAATACGGTACACCGCTTTACGTTCTTGATGAAGAAACAATTAGAAAGATCTGTAAAGATTATAAAAATGCTTTCAAAGCTTATCCTAAAACTAATATGATGTATGCATCAAAAGCTCTTTGCACTATGGCAACTTCTGCTATTATGTCAAGCGAAGGCTTTGGGTTTGATGTTGTTTCGGCAGGTGAAATTTATACTGTTTATAAAGCAGGGGCAGATATGTCAAAGGTTTTATTTAACGGTAATAACAAATCAGCAGATGAACTTACTCTTGCAATAGAACTTGGTGTAGGACGAATTTCCGTTGATAACTTCTTTGAACTGGCTCTGTTAAATGAAATTGCTAAATCTCATAAAAAAGTTGTCGATGTTCTTTTGAGAATAACCCCTGGTATTGAATGCCACACTCATGAATACATCCAAACAGGTCACCTTGATTCTAAATTCGGTTTTGACTTAACGCAAATCGACGATGCTGTAGATTTAATTTTAAATGATTATACAAATTTGAAACTTCACGGACTTCATGCGCATATAGGCTCACAAATTTTCGAAACGTCAATTTACGGCGATGAAATTGAAATACTTGTGAAAGAACTTTCAAGACTGGATGAAAAGTTTGGCTTGAAGTTGGATGAAATCAATATCGGCGGCGGTCTTGGCGTTAAATACATAAATTCTGACGAGCCTCCGTCTACTTTTGAGATTGCTGAAATTGTAATAAACAGATTAAACGAATGTATTAAAAAGTATAATATTGAACCTCCTACGCTGTTTTTGGAGCCCGGCAGAAGTATAATTTCAACATCAGGTGTGACTTTATATACTTTAGGTAGCTCAAAACAGGTTCCTAAAGGTAAAAAATATTATGCTGTAGACGGCGGTATGGCTGATAATGCAAGACCTTCCATGTATCAGGCAGAATATTTTGCCCAAGTTGCAAATAAACCTGACTTTGAACTTGCACAAACTGTTACAATTGCAGGAAGATTTTGTGAGTCAGGTGATATTTTAATAAAAAATATTACTCTGCCCGAGCTTGAAGAAGGCGATGTACTGTGCGTTTACAATACAGGGGCTTATAATTATTCAATGGCTTCGAATTATAATCGAGTACAAAAACCTGCAATGGTACTTGTAAATAATTCACAATCTGATATTATAATAAAGAGAGAGACATTAGAAGATTTAATATCTCATGATGTTATACCTGATAGGTTAAAAAACAGATGATAAATGAAATTCTGGCATATATTTTAAAATATATCGGTACACTGGAAATGACTTTTAACTGGTCAGATTTTATCCAGATAGTATTCCTTGCCGGAGTTTTGCTGTTCTTATATAAAAGATTTATAAAAAATACACCGTCAGAGAAATTTGTTAAAGGTCTTTTAATTATTGTTTTTGTATGGGTTTTCAGTGAAGTTCTCTTAAGAATTGATTTGAAAATTATAGGAATGTTTTTAAAAGCTGTTGTTACTCTCGTATCTTTAAGCTTAATCGTTATTTTCCAGCCTGAATTAAGAAGATTTTTAGGATTTTTGGGACAGGTGGATTTTATAAGCAGAGCTTTTGCTTCAAATAATTCAAGACACAAAACTCAAAAAATTGATGTCATAAAAGAGTTGATTGAAAGTGTTAAATACCTTTCAAAATCTCATACAGGGGCTTTAATCGTATTCCAGAGCGATTTAAGTCACACATATACTGATGTTGGAACTAAGCTAAACGCTGATTTGTCCACCGAACTTATATTAACTATTTTTCACCCGAATACACCTTTGCATGACGGTGCTGTTGTAATAAACGGTGACAAAATTATTTCAGCAGGTGTTCTTCTTCCTCTGACAGAAGATCCAAAACTCAGCTGGAAATACGGTACACGCCACAGAGCTGCTATCGGTATGACAGAAACCAGTGATGCAGCTTGTCTTGTTGTTTCTGAAGAAACAGGGGATGTATCTGTTGCAATTGACGGTTCTTTGAAAAAATACGAAGATCTAGTTACTTTAAAAGCTGATTTGGAAAATATTCTCGGTTATAAGAAGGAACAGGAAGATGAATCCAAAACTATATTTAAAATAAATAATTTTATGACAATCAAGAGAAATACAAAGAAAGAGTCCGGTAAGGTTTAATTATGCCAGAAAGAAAATTAACTAAAAAAGAATTGTTTTTTACATACTTATCAAAAATATTTTTTCTAACCCTCGGTCCCTTTATTGCTGCTTTTGCTCTTGAAGTTTTTCTTGTACCAAATAATATTATTGACGGCGGTATAGTAGGTATTTCTATAATTTTAAGCTATCTGACCAAAATCAATTTAGGTCTTTTAGTATTTGTGATAAATATTCCATTCTTTTTACTTGCCTTTAACAAAATTGGTAAAAAGTTTGTAATCCAAACTTTTTATGCAATCGGAATGCTTTCTTTGTTTATTAATTTATTCACTACACATCAGCATCCTGTAACTCATGATTTGCTATTATCTACAGTATTCGGAGGTATTATTCTGGGTACGGGTGTTGGTCTAGTGCTTAAAAACGGCGGTTCGCTTGACGGCACAGAAATTATGTCGCTGGTTTTATCCAAAAAATTCGGTTTTTCTGTCGGTGAATGGATTATGACATTCAATATATTTATTTACGGTGCATCAGGGCTTGTATTCGGCTGGAATAAGGCTATGTATGCCGTATTAACTTATTTTATTGCATTCAGAGTTATTGATGTTGTTCTGGAAGGTTTGAACTCTGCAAAATCTATTAGAGTAATAAGCGATAAAGCTTATGAAATCGGTCAGGAACTCCTTGATAAATTAGATTTGGGCGTAACCTATCTGAAAGGTGTCGGAGCCTACTCCGGAACTGAAAAGACACTTATTTACTGTGTTGTATCAAGGCTTGAAATGGCAAGAATGAAACAAATAATCAGAGAAATTGATCCTACTGCATTTATTTCGGTTGTGGATGTTCACGAGGTCTATGGCGGAAGAACAAGAAAGCGGATTGATAAAATTTAACATATAGACATTTATTTTAAAATATAGTATTATATTTGTACGTAATAAGGATAGAAGAAGATGGCAAAAAATATTGATACAGTTCCAATAGAGGTAAGCATTTTAACAGCTGACCATGATATTAAAGGTGTTGTTCACGTTTCAAAATATACTAATACAAACAGAGAGTTAACTGACCTTTTAAATGACAGAGAAAGAAGATTTTTAGCTGTTACTAATGCTGAAATTTTCCCTCGTAATTCAAACCAATCTCCAAGAAAATATAATTTTTTGGAAATTCACATGGATTATGTTTTGATGGTTCATCCTTCTTCTCAGGCTGTATTCCAGGAATCAGGAAAAACCCAGGAAGATATTACCCGTTTCAGAGAACTGAGACTGAAATTAAATCAGACAAAACCGTTTTAATTATAAAAAAAGATACCTGAGGGTATCTTTTTTTTATTGTTTATTTGCTTTATTTTTTGCTTCTTCTAAAAGATTAGTGGAATGTTTTGCTTCAACATCAGCCCCTTTTACTCCTTTGAACTGGGTGCTTGAATCTTTTAACTCGTTAGCAGTTGTTTTCTGACTGTAAGTGTTTTTAGTTTCTTTGTGAACAGGAATTGGTTTATCATTTCTGCACATCCAGGCTTTTGTTTTATCAGCTAAAGGTGTAGCGATGAACGGAACTATTACACGTTTTGCGATAATTGTAGAAGCTGCAAGGGATGTCAGATATCCGAAAGCTGTTACCAGCCCTTTTTTATCTGCTTCTCTGGCTTTGTGGAATTCTTTACCTGTCATTCCTTTTAATTTGTCCATTTTGTTTAATTGAGCCTGTAAAGCTTTATCGGCAGATCTGGTGAAGTTTTTGCCGAACAATGAATTAAACATTTTTGCTTGAACTTTTTTGTTTGAAATAGTAAAGAACATTAATAACTGCATGGCAATCATTAAACCGCCGTTTGCAAGGTCTAATGCTGCAACGAATTTACGTTTGTCTTCAGGTATTTTTTTGTTGTTTAAACTTTGTTTAACGTATAAGTAGCAGCCTAAACCGTCTTTTAATACAATAGAACCTACGCCGATTGCTGACATAAATTTAGCATTATCGATTTCGTAATTAGGGAATGTTTTGTTCTTCATCCATTTTGTTCTGGATAAGCCCAGAATAGGTTCTCTAATACATTTATCAACTATTTTGGTTCCGATATTTGTTTGAGAGTTTGGTGAAATTTTTGGTACGTTCATTATTTCACCTCACTGTTCTTGGTTGCTTTTTCAACCAGTTCTTTTGCTTCGTTTCCATGCTTTTTGTTTGAGAGGTTCGGGAAGACCGCATCCATAAAGCGTGGATAAATCCAGTTCAATAATGAGCAGGTAACAGGAAGCATCGCAAGTGCAACAACCAGAGTTGAGATACGTTTAACACCTTCAAGGTGCTTTTTGGTTATTGATTTTAATTTGGATGCAACTTCTTCTGAGAAGATTTTATCAGCAAGTCTGAATTCTTTGCCTGCTTCTTTAAATGATTTAACTTTTTTGCTGAACATTGTTTCAATTTCTGAAACGGTTTTACCTTCCGTGATAGCTTTTTGCACTTCTTCAAGGAACTGTATTGTTTCTTTATGTTCAGTTACTCTTGAAGCTATACTTTTTTGAACTTCTACTGCAACTGCTTCTTTTGAAGTGAAGCCTTTGTATTTTTCAACGTGACCGAGCATCTTTTTGACTTTTTCAGCCATGTCGTATTTACCGGCACTTGCTAAGTCTTTTGTTTCTGAAATGATGTCTAACAGGTGATTATTTGCTTTGTTTGCTTTTAAGGCTTTATGTTTATTTTTCAGATAGCTTTTTATGTCAGAAACTTTTTCTGTTGTATTAATTTTCTCAGCCATTTCTTCTAAAAGCTGTTTGGACTCATCGTAATGAGTACGATAGAATTCACTTCTTTCAACCCTTTTCGGAAGTTTTGTTTTATCGCATCTTTCGAGTTGTTCTTTTTCGTCTTTAATCATATCATCGACGGTTTTTCTTAAAAGGTCTTTATATTTATTTTCGTCCATTTTCTTAGGATCAGAAACATTTCTGAAGTTATAATAAACAGTGTTTTCTTTTTTAATAGTATTTACAAGCTGTTTATTCTGGCTGTCAATAAACTCGTTAACCTTGTCTGCCAGCTGTTTTTCAGTCATTTCCGGATGAAGTTTTTTCATCATTCTTTCAACATAACTCTTATCTTTAAACGGTGTCATGTTACATTCTTCATCAAACCAGCCTGTATTTGCCATAGAATTTATGCATTTAACAAACGGAATTGTAATTGCACCTTGTGTTGCAACTGCAAGAACCGCAGAAACAGGTTGTCTCCACGCAGAGTATGTTCTTGTATCTTCATCGGTTTTTGACAAAGGATTGTATTTGATAAATATAGGTGCCAAAAGTCCGGTACCTAATGCGTTAATACAGATGTCCTGAAGTTCTCCGATATTACTTTTCAGTTTGTTAATACCCCTTAAAAGCGGAGTATTTAATGCGTTAATCTCTTTTTCAATTACGGATTGTGATATATTTCCCTGAAAACTTGTTTGATTAGGATGTGCTTGTCTATATACAGGTTTTTTAGCCTGATAATTCGCACCGGAAATATTTAAGTTAACCTTTTCTACTTTCATTTTAATTTTCCTAAAACGATGAAACCTTCTATATATATAGAGGACTGAACATAATAAAAATTGCTAGTTTCAGCTATTATTATTAAGTTTTGTGAACTTAATCACTGTCCAATTTCCTTTCTGCTCAACACGTCTGATAGAAAGGGTTTTCAGCATCTCATAAAACGTTTTGTTTTTTATGTATGAGAAAACTAAAAACAATACAGGTTCTTTGCTATAAGCAGAATCATTTCCCGCAACGGTGTTCAAGGAGTTAGGAGAATGGTATGAAACGCTGTTTAACACGACCATGACTACACTCTGACCGACTTTTAAATTATCGGTTACATTTTTTTTGAGCATGTTTTCAAAATGTTCGTTTGCATTTTGCCTGAACATGCCTTTGTATAATTCTTTTCCGTTTTTATATGTATCTTCGTAAGTGTGATTTGAAAGATACAACGGAAAATTGCCTTTATCAATAGCAACTACTCTGTAGTTTGAAAAATCAAAATATTTTTCGAAACGATTTTGAGGATAATATTCAAGCAGAATAATATCATCTTTTTTTAATTCCATGTTGTTAAGCATGTCTGTTACTATTTTATGCCCTTCCGCACGTCTTATTTTGGGGGCTGAATACTGGTTGAATACCAGATAGCCAAGGCTTAAGAGGCAGTAAAATCCTATCAGGAAATTTTTTATAATTTTATTATCAGCTTCTGCTGCTCCAAAGCATGCCAAATATATTAGTATCGGATAAATTTCTATTGAGTACTTTGTAATGAAAACAAGTTTTCCTGCTAATGATGCTGCGATTAAGACAAAAACAGTTAATGAAGCGACAGCAAACAATTCACGGTTTAATTTGTTTTTAATTAATGCGGTAATTATAAATCCAATTGCAATTAATGCCGGCGCAATCATACAAAAAGCAAGTTTCGGCGCATAAAAGAAGTTGTCCGGAGCATTTGTAAGGTTTGTAAGTACGGGTGAAAAATAGTCCGTGAATAAAAAGCCTATTTTTGATAAAGAGAAATGCCCCCACCATTGGGAAAATGATTTTGTAGTCATTACCTTAATTATCAGCGGAGTTAAGAGCAGTCCTCCTGTAAGCATGCTAATCCATACGGTGAGTATAACTTTTTTATAGCGATTATATAAGTTGAGACTTAATAAAATTAAATTAAAGAAAACAAAAACAAAACCTATTGTATGTGTAAAAAGAATTAAAAAATTAAAAATGGTGCAGAGTATAAAGTTTTTTTTATTCGGGAAATTTATGCATCGCAGAGTGTACAAAAGGCACATGGCCGAGAATAAAAACAGTACCGAATAAAATCGGACTTCCTGCGAGTAATAAATTAAAAACGAGCTGATTGCCGTAAATCCTGCACACATGTAAGCTGTTTTTTCATCTTTTTCACGTCCTGCAAAGTACATTGCAATGACAGATAAAACACCTGCGAGTACTGACGTAAGCCTTAAAAGTAAATCACTGTCACCCAACAATGTCATGAAAAATTTCAGGTACAAATAATAAAACGGCATGTGACATTGCGATTTCACAGCCTGAATAAATCCGTCGGCAAAAGGTGTTGATGCTATCATCCAGCTTATATATTCATCGTTCCACAAACCGTCAGGCTTATTGATAAATATGAGCCTTAACACTAAACCTAAGATTATAATTCCTAATATTCCCGAGTGTTTTTTCACGATTGTCAAAATCCCCTTTTGATTATATAATAAAAAGAAAAAATTTAAAAGGGGATATTAATATATGAAGCTGGTTATACAAATTCCTTGTTACAATGAGGAAAAATCTTTACCTGTTACACTTGCGGATTTGCCAAAAAGTATTGAAGGTATAGATGAAATTGAGATTTTAATAATAAACGACGGTTCAACTGACAGAACGGTTGAAGTTGCAAAAGAGCACGGAGTAAAAAATGTTGCTGAAATGCCCCATAATTGCGGGCTTGCAAAAGCTTTTGTCACAGGGATTAATACTTCTCTTGCCCTTGGAGCTGACATTATAGTTAATACCGATGCTGATAACCAATATCGTGCAGCTGATATCGAAAAACTTATACAGCCTATTTTAAACGGAGAGGCGGATATTGTTATAGGCTCAAGACCAGTGTCTCAAATTGAGCACTTTTCTTTGTTGAAAAAAGTTTTGCAAAAATTGGGTTCATGGGTTATGAGAATGGTAAGTTCTACATCGGTTGAAGATGCCCCCAGCGGTTTCAGAGCTTTTTCAAGAAACGCAGCATTGCAGCTTAATATTTTTGACAACTATACTTATACTCTTGAAACAATTATTCAGGCAAGAGCAAAAGGCTTGCAGCTTGTCTGCGTGCCGGTAGGAGTTAATCCTGATTTGAGAGAGTCTAAACTTGTTAAAAATATGTTTGATTATGTCAGACGTTCTGTATTTACAATGCTTAGGATGTTTATAATTTATCGTCCGTTTAGATTTTTCACTATCCTTGCATGTCTGTTCCTGTTTACGGGTATGCTTATCGGTGTAAGGTTCCTCTGGTATTATATGACCGGCAGCGGTACAGGGCATATCCAATCATTAATTTTGTCTGCTATTTTAATAATTACGGGTGTTCAGGTCGGAGTTATTGGTGTGCTCTCCGAACTTCTTGCCATCAACAGAAAACTGCTTGAAGATATTCAAAGACGGTTGAAACTTCAAGACTTGAAAAAAAAATAGGAAGTAATAAAATAATACATAATAATAATTAAAAATAGGATATTTTAATATATGATAAAAATTGAATTTGCGCCGAGAGTAAAAGAATTTTTTACTTCTAACCAGTCATTAAAAGCTATTGCTTTTTTTGCTTTTACAATTCTGATGACTGCAATAATTGCATCTCAAAACTTTTTTTTTCAAAACATAATTGAAAACGGTATGAGCAAAAGAGATATTGTTGCTCAAAAAACTTTAACTGTTGAGGATGTAAAACGTACCGAACAGCACAGAAAAGAAGTTGCTCAAAAAATTGAACCTGTTCTTGCGCCGGCAGAAGATGATTTTATTAAAAATAATCTTCAAACTCTGCAATCTTCCGTAATTCAGATTAGAAAAAAAGATGTTGATGAAGATGTCAAGAAAGAAGAAATAAGCATTTTATTTGACCTTTCTGATAACGCAAAAAAAGATTTTATCATAAATTTTCTCTTAAAGGCTGATAATAACAGTCTACATGAAGTATTTGACAAATCTACTCTTACGCTTTCAAATATTTTGCGTAAAGGTATAACGGAAAAAGATTATGAAAAAGATAATATAGATAAAATTATCATGAACAATCTTGTTGCAAATGTTTCAAAACGTCAGGTATCGGTTATTAAAGCAATACTTGAGCAGGTAATTGTGCCGAATTTGGTAGTTGATGAGTTTGCAACGGAAATTGCAAGAAAAAATGCGCAGAATTCCGTAAAACCTTATGAAGTGGTTTTTCAAAAAGGGGATAAAATTCTGTTTGAGGGAGAGCCTGTTACACGTTTGAAACGTGATGCTTTAAGACAGGCGGGATATAATGTCTATGAGCTTAATTGGGCAGGTCTGGTAGCTATTTATATTATTGTATTTATCGGAACGGTATTGTTTTTGAGTTATATGAAATTCTTTGAAAAAGAATATCTGGCTCCCCGTTATATGGCTATATCATCAGTGCTTGCTTTACTTTTAGCGTTTACAGGAGTGATTCTGCCTACGGGATTTTCACCGTATATTCTTCCGATACCTGCGTTTTTAATAATTATGTCTATATTTACAACTCCAAGAGTTGCATTTATAGCTTCGGTTGTACTGCTTTCTATTATGTCAGTGGGCTTTCAGTATAATGTTCAGTACCTTGTTGCCTTTATTCTTGTAAGTTTGATTGCTGTAATTATGATTAATCAAATTAAATATGCAAATCGTTTTGATTTGATTAAGACAGGTTTTAATATAGGTATTGCAGGGTTAATTATAGTTTTAAGTATTTATATTCTTGAAAAATGTTTGATTGATGTCGGCAATGTATTAATGATTAAAAACGGCGCATTTATATTCATAAACGGTATTTTAAGTTCTATTATTGCACTCGGTTCTCTGCCTTTGTTTGAAAGTACTTTTAAAATCATTACTCCTTACGGATTGGCAGAACTTGGCGATCATAACCAAAAATTATTGAAAAGACTTCAAATGGATGCTCCGGGAACTTACCACCACAGCTTAATGGTATCAAACCTTTGTGAGGCTGCTGCCGAAGCTATCGGTGCTGATCCTATTTTAGCAAGAGTAGGGGCACTTTATCATGATATCGGAAAATTAAAAAGACCATTATTTTTTGTGGAAAACCAATCATATTTTCTGATTGAAAATCCGCATAATAAATTTACACCAAGAATAAGTAAAATGATTATTACCGCACACCCTAAAGACGGTATTGAAATAGCAAAAGAATACGGTCTGCCGCCTGTAATACAAAACTTTATTTTGCAGCATCATGGCGAAGGTCTGGCAAGTTATTTCTATAATCAGGCTGTCAAAGAAGAAGGATTGGAAAATGTTAAAGAAGAACAGTTCAGATACACAGGACCTAAACCTAACACAAAAGAAACCGCAATTTTAATGATTGCGGATGCAGTGGAGTCTGCTGTACGTTCTTTGAAAAATCCAACACCTGAAGAAATTGAAGCAATGATTGATAAAATTATTGTAGAAAGATTGAACGATGCACAGTTGTCAGACAGTCCTTTGACTTTGAAAGATATTAAAACAATTGCGGCAACTTTCTCAAGAATTTTAAGAGGTATGCAGCATAACAGAATTAAATATCAGGAAAACCTTGCGGCGGAACTTCAAAAAGAAAAGATTAATATGCCCGCAAAACTATTGGATGAAGATTTGGAAAATAAAATAAAGCAACTTGAAGGTGAAAAGCCGGCTAAAGACAATTCTTCAGATGAGGATGAAAATGACAACCAATAGTGATAATGTAAAAAAAAATATATTCAGTGAAAATATATATTCTGGATGGGAAATTGATGAAAAATTTTTCATAAACATAGCAAAAAAAATTCTGAAATTTTATCTTAAACAGCAAGAGGTTATTGATAACTGTTGTCTGAAAGGTTTTGATTATAACACGATTTCATTTGACATTCTTTATTGCGACAGTGTGAAAACTCATGAAATTAACAGGGAATACAGGAATAAAGACTATCCTGCCGACATTATTACTTTTGCCATATTTGCTGACAGTGACGAGAAGTTTGTTTTTGACGGCGAAATTAATCTTGGCGAAGTAATAATTGCACTCGATAAAGTTATTGAAGAAGCCGAAAAAAAAGGGGTAACCAAAGAATACGAGCTTTCTTTTTTAATAAGTCACGGTATATTACATCTTTTAGGATTTGACCACCAAACAGAAGAAGATTATAATTTTATTATGGAATTACAGAATAAAGCATTGGGATTTGTGTATGACAAAATTTAAACAGCAAGGTTTTAACAGTACTTTTAAAAATGCACGAAAAGGTATGCGTCTTGTTTTAAAATCTGAAATTAATATACGTGTTCACTTTTGTGTTGCTATGGCAGTTTTAGCACTTGCAGTTGTATTAGATTTCAGTATAGAACGAATTTGTATCCTTCTTTTGACTATATGTTTTGTTATTACAACGGAAATGTTGAATTCTGCAATAGAATTTTCTCTTGATGCTGTTTTCCATAACAGGTATTCACGTCTTGTAGGAATGGCAAAAGATATTTCAGCAGGTGCGGTAATGTTTTCTACTGTGGTTGCAATTGTAATAGGTGTCTTGCTCTTCGGCTCAGCTATCTTGAAATTGTTATAAAAATTTGTTATAATAATGTATATTATAATAAATTAACGAAAGGAGCAATTTATGAGAAGATTTGATTTATTCGGGGGGGGGGCAACCATTTAAGCTCCTATAGCAGTGCGTTTACCTTAGCGGAGGTTTTAGTCACACTCGGTATTATCGGTGTAGTTTCAGCAATGACTGTGCCTTCATTGATGCAGAATTACCAGCGCCAGAGTTATGTTACCCAGCTTCATAAGGTCTATAATGAATTCGAACAGGCATTAGTCAGATATCAGAATGACAAAAATGCTGTGAGTATTTCAGAAGCAGGTTTAACTACAGCTGCTGAAATGAATGATTTTATTACAAAATATTTTAAAGTAGTTCAAACATGTTCCGATGCATTAACTCCCTGTTATTTTGACGGGTATAAAACAATAAATGGTGGTTCTGTAAATGCTACTGTCGGAACTTCTCATGTACTGGCAAGCGGTGTATCCTTACGGTTAATCAAAAGTGAACAGGGAAATAAATTGGCAAATCTTATGGTAGACATAAACGGTCAAAAAGGACCAAATATTCTCGGACGGGATTTGTTCTTTTTTGCACTCTATAAAAACGGAAGGGTTGATGATTACAATGACGAAACTGCTGATGCTCCTTTAACAAAAGACCAAAGAGATTCTTCTTACAATAATAATTGTATGAAAGCCGGTTCGGATGCAGTATCAGGATGGGGATGTTTCGGTAAAATCTTAAACGATAACTGGCAAATGACTTATTAAACTAAAAGCTTCGGTATATTAATTTCCGAAGCTTTGTTTTTCTTTATGCGTTTTTGGTTTTGGGCGAGTATTAATTATTGCTTAAAACTAATCTGAAAGTGGCAAGATTTTTGATAGACAACATAGCATGTTTATTATGTTGACTTTCAGAAATGTTAAAAATTCTGATTATACGTTGAATTTCTTCCAAATCTTTTCTTGATTCAATCTTATAAACATTTTTAATCGGATCTGTAACTACAGACATTAAAGTATTTAATTCCTGTTCTTTCATAAAATCTTATCCTCTTTCCTGTATATTTATATAAAGGATTTTTTTATTTAGGAATTGCTTTTTTAGGGTAACGTGAGTTTACAATTGTTAACAATTAATGAGATAAATGTTCCTTAGCCCGCTTCCATAATATATCATATTCCCTGAAATCATAATCTTCTAACGGTTTTTCTGCTAATTCTTCCATTTTTCTGAAACGTTTAACAAATTTTTTATTTGCTTTCAGCAAAGCCTGCTCTGCATCTATTTTGTTCCAGCGTGCAAGATTTACTACTGCAAATAAAATATCTCCCATTTCCTCTTCCATATGCTCTTTATCCTGTTCTTGCACGGCTTCTTTAAATTCATCAAATTCTGAAAATATGCATTCATATAATGAAGCTTCATCAGGCCATTCAAAGCCTGTTTTAACGGCTTTTTTGCTGATTTTTTGAGCACTCATTAAAGCTGATTGGGATTTAGAAATACCATCCATGGCAGACTTCCTGTGAGGTTTTTCTTCTTTTTTAAGCTTATCCCAGTTATCAATAATATCTTGAGTGCCTGAAACTTTTGTGTTGCCAAATACATGAGGATGGCGGTGTATAAGTTTTTCGTTCAAACCTTTAGCAACATCATCAATATTAAAATCTCCTTCATCATCAGCTATTTGAGCATGTAAAAGCACCTGTAAAAGAACATCGCCAAGTTCTTCTTTTAGATGTTTAATATCTCCTGAATCCATTGCATCGACTGCCTCATAAGCTTCTTCAAGCATGTTCGGACGTAAGGTTTTATGAGTTTGTGCCCTATCCCATTCGCAGCCTTGTGGAGAACGTAGAGTACGTATAGTTTGTATTAATTTATCTAAATTTTCATATCCCATATTTTATCCTCTGTATTTACAGTCCAATTTTACAACTAAAGTATAAGAAATTCAAATAAGAATACATCAAAAGGTTGAGCCAATATGACATTCCTGATGATATTCTAATTATGTCAATATAAGAATTATATGAAAGGATATTACTATGGCAAATTTATCTATTCCTGCAATTCGTGAACGATTGTTTAATACAAGCAAGCACGAAAATGCAACATCAAGAAATTCTTCAAATCCGTTTGCACAAACTTCTTTCAAAGGGAATGTTTTAACTGCGGATGTATTTGAATCATCTTCATCAAAAGCTGATCAACCGAGCTTTACAGGAAAATTAAAAGCAAGTGCTTTAGTCGGCTCTATTTCAGGTATCGGCGAAAAATTCCACAATATGATTGAATCTGCAATTTCTTTCGGTAACAGAATGAAAGAAAATGTTGTTAACAGTTGGAATAAATTGAACAATATTGAAATTTCTTTTGCTCCGGCTAAAGAAAAAATTTCATCTGCTTGTTCTTCTATAAAAGAAGTTTTAGGCAAATCTGTAGGTGATATTATTTCATCAGGTATAACTTCTAAATCAGTTGCGAAAATGGAAGATATGACTGCTGCAAGACAGTTAATGGCTGATAACGTAGCTCTTTGGGAAGCTGCAATGGTATAGGGAGGATACGGGTAAATGGTAGATAAAAAAATAATTAAAGATGTAACTAATATTATTGAAGGTTTGGGTATTAACGAAAATCCCGAAACAATTTCTATTCTTGAAGATGTTGGAACAAATTCAAAAGTAGATGCAATCAGAGAAATGACATCTCGTGCTTTGGTTAAGAAAAATATGCATGATTCATTAAAAGTTGTGATAACAAACAAAGGCAAAGGTATTAATGATATGTCTACTGTTGTTGCAATGAGCACAATTAATGAGTTGTTGTCTTTGGAAGATAAATCAGAAGCTATGAAAGTATTGGAAAATACTGTTGAAATGCATTCTGATGAAGAAGTCAGAGATAATGCACGTTCAGTGAAAGCTTTAATGGCACTATCTTAATTAAGTGCGGCAAAAAGTATATTAAATTTGCCAGATTTTATATATATAACAAAAAACGCCTTATTATTAAGGCGTTTTTTAGTATTGAAAAGTCTTTTAAAAACTGTTATAATAAAAAGGTATATATTGTTGAAAGGAGCAATTAATGAAAAAGTTTAGTAAAAAAGCTGTTACGTCTATTGGAAAAGTCTTGTCAGAGCTCCAATGTGACGGGTCAAGCTATCAAGACTACGTGCGTAGCACCGCTTGCGGGGGGGGGGCAACCATTTAAGCTCCTGTAGTAAGGCATTCACGCTTGCTGAGGTTTTGGTTACACTCGGCATAATCGGTATTGTATCAGCAATGACGGTTCCATCTTTGATGCAGAACTATCAAAGACAGTCTTATGTTACGCAGCTGCATAAAGTTTACAATGAGCTTTCGCAGGCTCTTGTAAGATACCAGAACGATAAAAATGCTATTAATCTGAAAGAGGCAGGTTTAACAAGTCAGGCGGAACTAAATTCGTTTTTTAAGACATATTTTAAAGTTGTAAATGACTGCGGAGATACCCAAACACCCTGTCTTGCTTCTTCCTATAAAACTATTTCCGGAAGAACTATCGGTACTCCATTTAACGAACCAGTTTATATGACTTTAGCCAGCGGAGCTTCTTTTTCAGCTCACTATAGCGGAGGTACAAGTGTAATATTTTATCTTTATCTTGATACTAACGGTCAAAAAGGTCCGAATATAGCAGGGAGAGATATATTTGCGCTTTATATATATAATAACGGACTGATAGATGATAACGGACCGGCTGCTCCTTTGACAAAAGAACAAAGGGACAATGCTTTTAATGATAATTGTATTACAGGTGAAACAACCTGGTTTGGCTGTTTCGGTAAAATACTCAATGACAACTGGGAAATGACATATTAAATAATAAAAGACCGCTTTTTTTAAAAAGCGGTCTTTTAAATATTTTTAGTTATATGTGAAGCCGTCAGCTTTGAAGCGGTCTATTACTTCTTGCAGTTGTTCATCTGAGCATACAAATGACAGTCTGAAGAAGCCTTCACCGTGGGTTCCGAATGCATTACCGGGAACTAATACAACGCCTGATTTTTCAAGAACATCTTCACAGAATTTAAATGCAGATGTGTATCTTTTCGGAATCGGAAGCCATAAGTAGAAGGTTGTATGAGGTACTGTTTCTTCTGAAATAGGCCAACCGAGTTCTTTAAAGCCTTTAACCATTATAGCCTGTTTTCTGGCATAGCCTTTGTTTCCTTCTTCAATGTATTTATCGCCTTCTTCAGAATTTAATATTTCAGCGCAAGCTTTTTGAAGAGCTTTAAATATACCGTTATCAATAGTTGATTTACCTTTTCCGAAACGCTGCACAACTTCTTTGTTTCCGCAAATCCAACCTAATCTCCAGCCTGTTACAGCATAAGGTTTTGAAAAACTGTAAAATTCAACACCTATATCTTTTGCACCTTCGAGTTCAAAAATGCTGAACGGTTTTTCTTTCTCGTCAAAGTATAAATCACAATATGCTGCATCGGATGCAAGTAAGATATCGTGTTTTTTACAGAAATTAATTACTGATTGAACATATTCTCTTGTTGTCGAAATTCCCATTGGATTGTTAGGGAAATTTATAAATAGAGCTTTGATATTTTCAGGTTTGTAGCCGTCTTTAATTATTTGTTCGTAAATAGCTTCAACATCAGGTTTGTAATCGTTTTCAGCTGTTAACGGCATTGGATAAGCTTTTGCGCCTGAACACTGAATAAATTGTAAATACGATGCATAGCAAGGATCAGGAACCATAATTACATCTTTTTCGAGTTCTTCTTCTTTTGGAGTTGTGATAAACCTTACTAAATTGGCAATTCCTTCTTTAGAACCTACCAGAGAAAAGATTTCGGTTTCAGGATCAAGCTCAACACCAAAACGATTTTTCATCCTTTTAGCAATTGCATTTCTAAAGTAGGGTTCGCCTTTTGGTATTGAATACATATTTATTCCGTCTTCGTCTAAAATCTCTTTAAGTCTGTCCATAAGAGCTTTTGGCGGATTTGCCGTCGGGGCACCCATTGAAAGCGAAATAGGTGCTCTGTTTTTGGCGATTAATTCAGGCTTTAACTTTGCTGTTGCCTCTTTTAATCTAAACATGATGTAAGTATCAAGAGTCATAACCTCTTTGTTAAACAATTTTTCAATATTCATTTTATCTTCCTTTATATTCTAATCTAGTTTTCTGCCATCATTTTCATAGGTCCTTCAAGTGAAGCTGTGACAAACTGTTTTGTGTAATCGTTATTTTGTTCAAGCATTTCCTGAGGAGTTCCGGCAAATACTATTTTTCCGTTATACAACATAATAATTTTATTTGCCGTTCGCTGAATTGTAGACATCTGGTGGGTTACGACAATAGAAGCTGCGTTTGTTTCATCTTTTAACCTTACAATATAATCTTCTATTAGTGTTGATGAAATAGGATCAAGACCGGATGTCGGTTCATCATACAAAATTGAGTTAGGTTCCGTAACGATTGCACGTGCAAAGCTTACACGTTTTTGCATACCGCCTGAAAGCTCTGACGGAAACTTGTTTTCAATCCCTTTCAGACCAACAAGTTCAAGTTTTTCAGCAACTATGTTTTTAATTTCTTCTTCATTATATTTATTTCTTAAATCTTTTCTTTCCCTCAGTGCAAAAGCAATATTATCAGCTACATCAAGCGAATCAAACAATGCCGAGTATTGAAAAACCATTGCTATATCGCCTTTGGATGTAATAATTTCTCCGCTGTCAGGGGTTATAAGTCCGCAGATAAGTTTAAGTATTGTACTTTTACCTGAACCGGAAAAACCGACTATTGCTAAAGTTTCTCCATTTTCAACCTTAAATGAAACGTCATCAATAACCCGTTTTTCACCAAATGTTTTAACTAAATTTTTAACTTCAATACTCATGTTATTTATTTTACCTCTTTAAAAGAAAAATGCTATTGCAAAAATCATATCCCATATAACAATTGCAACAAATGACCATACAACCGCTTTGTTGGTGGCTTCACCAACTCCTTTGGCACCGCCTTTTGCGTAATAACCGCAAGAGCAGCTGATTAGTGCAATTGTTCCTCCGAAAAACAGAGCTTTTAGTAATGCAACACCAAGGTCTTTCATATATATACCCAGCCATGCCGAATCGAAATATGCTCTGTAACCTAATCCGGATGACAGGTCTGCTGTTATTGCACCTGCAATAACACCGACTGCTGATGCTATAACAACCACAGGAGGCATCATTATAATCCCTGACAATACTCTTGGAACAAAAAGATATCTTATCGGATTGACCTTTAAAACCTCAACAGCATCAATTTGTTCGGTCACTCTCATTGTTGCAATTTCTGAAGCCAGAGATGAACCTATCATAGAAATTATTGCAAAGCCTGACATAATAACACCTACTTCTCTAACGATAAGCATAGTCATTAAAAGTCCGACAAAGTTTCCTCCGCCTTGTTTAACCATTTCCAGTGCAACCTGTGAGGCTACAATAATTGATGTCATTCCAACAATTGAAAGCGTAATAGGCAACGAAGTTATACCAAATCTGTAGCACTGATACATAACTTCTTTGAAGTGGAATTCACCTTTTAGGATATATTTAAAAGTTTCCAGTCCGTTTAACGTAATTTTTCCGAGTGTATCCAAAAAATCCGCAAACTGAACAAATATTCCTGAAAATATTTTATAAGTAGCTGATTGCTTATAATATTTTTGTAGAATTCCCATTCCACAATTATACAAAAAATCTTAATTTAATGCAATTTTTGTTGAAATTGTTATAAAAACTTGTTATAATAATGTATATTATAATAAATTAACGAAAGGAGCATTTTATGAAAAGATTTATTAAAAAAGCTTCTGCATGTATTGGTAACCTATTACCAAGCCATATTAACATGGCTACGTGCGTAGCACTCGGGGGGGGGGCAACCATTTAAGCTCCTGTGGTAAGGCATTCACGCTTGCTGAGGTTTTGGTTACACTCGGCATAATCGGCGTTGTATCAGCAATGACGGTTCCATCTTTGATGCAGAATTACCAGCGCCAGAGCTATGTTACCCAATTGCATAAGGTTTATAATGAATTTCAGCAAGCATCTGTTCAGTATATGACTGAACGTAACGCTTTAAATCTGAAAGAAGCGGGCTTAACCACTAATGATGAGGTAAACAACTGGCTTAAGAAATACTTCAAGATTGTTCAGGAATGTGATTCTATGGACAACTGTTTTGCAGCTGAGAGTGTATATAAAAAACTTAACGGGACAATCGTAGACGGATACGACAGAGCGAACAAATCATTTGTTCTGGCAAGTGGTGCATCTGTTAGAGCTATAATAAATTCTGACGGAGACAGATTACTAAGTATAGGGGTGGATATTAACGGACAAAAAGGTCCAAATATTCAAGGACGTGATTTATTCTGGATATACCTTTATAATAACGGAGTCGTAGATGATTATGGAACATACGCTCCTATGACTAAAGAACAGCGCACAGAGATGTATAATAATGCATGTTTATCCAGTGGTAGCGGAGCCGGCGGCTGTTTCGGTAAAATCCTCAACGACAACTGGCAGATGACTTATTAATAAATTGATTAAGAGTTCAATTTATGGTATCCTAACTGTATGATTGAACTCTTAATTTTATACGTTTTATTGAAAAGAGATTTGACTATGTATGCTGTGCAAAAGCATATTGAAGATAATTTTGCACCTTATACAAAGCCGAGTTTCGGTGCTTTGAAGCCTGCTTTAAGACGATTGGAAGCTAAAGAGTGCATAAGTTCCAGAAAAATGATGTCTGATGGCGGTAAACTTTCTGTATTTTATTCTTTAACCAAAAACGGTAAAGAAGAATTAAAACGTCTGTTAATGGAAGATTTAAGCGATAATCCCCTGCAATTTTTATCAAATGCAAGGGTAAAACTTTCCTGTGCTGATGTTTTAGATACAGATGAAAAGAAAAGAATGTTTTTTGGTATAAAATCTCTGGCAATACAATTTAAATGCAATGCGCAAAATATTTTAGGAGATGAATACAACCATACAAACTTTTATCAAAAAATTATTCTTGATAATACTGTTTGTGAATTTTCAAATTTTATAACAATAGTTGAAGGATTGGAAAAAGATAATGCCGGCAAAAGTTAGTGAGGTTCTGAAAGGTTCTATTGCAGAAGAATTGGAAATTCAGGCAGGTGACGAAATTGTATCAATTGATGACACTCAAATGCTTGATATGATTGATTATAATTTTATGTGCAAAGCTGATTTTTTAACTTTAGAGATTAAAAAAGCTGACGGCGAAATTGAAGTTATTGAACTCGAAAAAGATTACGATGAAGATTTGGGAATAATTTTTGAAAGCGCTGTATTTGACAGAGTTAAACCCTGCTTAAATAAGTGTATTTTCTGCTTTGTTGACCAGCAGCCCAAAGGATTAAGAGAAACTTTATATATAAAAGATGATGATTACAGGCTATCTTATTTGCAGGGAACTTATATTACGTTGACTAACCTCAAAGAAGAAGATAAAGAACGTATTAAACGTATGCATTTAGGACCGTTTTATATTTCCGTTCACACTACTAATCCGGATTTGCGTGTAAAAATGCTCAGGAACCCAAATGCAGGGAAAGCTTTGGAAAATTTAAAATGGTTCAGGAAAAATAAAATACCTTTTCATGCTCAAATTGTTTTATGTCCGGGATATAATGACGGAAAAGAACTTGAAAGAACTTTATCTGATTTGGCAGAGCTTAAAAATACTGTTTTATCTGTTGCTATTGTTCCTGTCGGGATTACTCAATTTAGAAAAGAGGGACTGGTACAGGTTGACAAAAAATGTGCAGCAGAAACTCTTGATATAGCAGCCAAATATAAAAAAGTCTGTTGTTCTGATGAGTTTTTCCTGCTTGCAGAAAGAGAAATTCCGCCGACAAAATATTACGGAAGTTTCTGTCAGCTGGAAGACGGGGTAGGAGCTTTAAGAATGCTTCTGGATGATTTTAAATCAAGAGAGCTGCCTTTAACTTTGCAAAAACCTCTTAAAATGACTTTTGCTGCTTCTTATGCTGCAAAGTATGCAATTGAAAAAATTTCTAAGAAGTTAAATAAAATAAAAAATCTTACGGTTACAGTAAATCCCGTCAAATCCGAATACTGGGGACAGGATATTACCGTAGCAGGTTTGATTACAACTGATGATTTAATCAGAACGGTTAAAGATATTGATACCGATTTGGTAATTATACCGACGGTTATGTTAAAGCCGTATTCAGAGGATTTTCTTGACGGAAAAACACTAACTTATGTAAAAGAGCAAACTGGAAAAGAATTTTTTGTTGTAAAAGATATATATTCAATGAGAGAAATTGTTGATTATCTCTGGTCTTTATCTTGAAATTATCATAAAAAACTGTTATACTAAAAATATATTAACGAAAGGAGCATTTTATGAAAAGATTTATTAAAAAAGCTTCTGCATGTATTGGTAACCTATTACCAAGCCATATTAACATGGCTACGTGCGTAGCACTCGGGGGGGGGGCAACCATTTAAGCTCCTGTGGTAAGGCATTCACGCTTGCTGAGGTTTTGGTTACACTCGGCATAATCGGCGTTGTATCAGCAATGACTGTGCCTTCATTGATGCAGAATTACCAGCGCCAGAGTTATGTTACCCAGCTGCATAAAGTTTATAACGAGCTTTCGCAAGCTACAGTTTCATATCTTAATGAAAAAAATGCTATTAACTTGGTTGAGGCAGGTATAACAAATCAAGCAGGAGTTAATTCATTTATTACATCAAAATTTAAAATCGTTCAGACGTGTACCGGTGATGTAACACCTTGCTTTCCGGCACTTGCATCTTATAAAAAAATGAACGGCACGTCATTGACAGAAGGTGCGTTTACATCTAATACCAATGCATATGTGTTAGCAAGCGGAGCTTCGATAAGACCTTTATATTCTGTTGAGGGTAATAAAATAATGAACCTTATAGTTGATATAAACGGACAAAAGGGTCCTAATATTGTCGGTCGTGATATGATGATGATTTTTATTGATAGAAACGGTCTTATTGATGATTATAACAGGGGAACAAATGCTTTCCCGTTAACAAAAGCTCAACGGGATACCAATTACGCAAACTGTAATGGAAGTTCCAACTCTACGTGGGGATGCTTCGGTAAAATCCTAAATGATAACTGGCAGATGACATACTAAAAAAAAGGCTCCTTTTGGAGCCCTTTTTTAGTATCTTTCAAGGTATTTGTCGATTTCCCATTGTGAAACGTATGTTCTGAATGAATCCCATTCTTTTTTCTTTGCTGACATAAATTCGTTAAATATATGATCACCTAGCGCAGCTCTTGAAACAAGAGATTTATCAAAGTAATCCAATGCTTCTGCAAGACTTCCGGGTAAAGAATCAATTCTTTGTTTTTTACGTTCTTTGGTTGTTAATTTATAGATGTTGCTTTCAACAGGTGCCGGCGGATCAATTTTGTTTCTGACACCGTCAAGGCAGGCTTCTAAAATTGCTGCAAAAGCAAGATAAGGGTTGCAGGCAGGATCGGGTGAACGAAGTTCAACACGTGTAGCATTTCCTCGTTTTGCAGGAACTCTTAATAATGCACTTCTGTTTGCCAGTGACCAGGCAAGATATACAGGAGCTTCATAACCGGGTACCAGACGTTTGAAGCTGTTTACTGTCGGATTTAACACTGCTGTTATACTTTTTACGTGTTTTAGCATACCGCCGATTGAGTATTTTGCAATATCTGATAATTGGTATTCTGCTTTTTCGTCATAAAAAGCGTTTTTGCCGTCTTTAAACAGTGAAACGTTACAGTGCATACCTGAACCGTTAATTCCGTAAATAGGTTTAGGCATAAATGTTGCGTGTAAGTTATGTCTTGCAGCAATAGCTTTTACGGCGATTTTAAATGTTGCAACGTTATCGGCAGCGCTTAAGATATCAGTATATCTGAAATCAACTTCGTGCTGACCGTCAGCAACTTCGTGGTGAGATGCTTCTATATCAAATCCCATTTCCTGTAAAGTTAAAACTATGTCAGAACGTACATCTTCACCAAGATCCTCGGGGCCTACATCGTAATACCCTGCACTGTCCTGAGTTGATGTTGTTACATTACCGTCTTTATCTTTAGAGAATAAGAAAAATTCTGCTTCGGGACCGATGTTCATTGAAAATCCCATCTTTTCCGCTTCTTTCATAACCCTTTTAAGGTTGCATCTCGGGCAGCCTTCAAAAGGTGTTCCGTCAGCGTTATAAATATCGCATATAAGTCTTGCTGAATTAATGCCGTCTTTTCCTCTCCATGGCAAAAGCTGGAATGAGTTTTTATCAGGGTGGAAGAACATATCAGATGTTTCAATGCTTCTGAAACCTTTGATAGAAGAACCGTCAAGCATAATTTCGTTATTAAGTATTTTTTCAATGTGCTGAGAAGGAATAGTCATATTTTTTACCTGTCCGTTTATGTCAACGAACTGTAATTTGATAAATTTAATATTATAGTCTTTGATAAAGCCTTTAATATCTTCTTCTGTAAATTGTCTGTTGTCTAATCTCGTGTGTGCAAATTCTTTCATGTAGACCTCTTTCCTTCTAACTATTTTATTTTGTCCTGATTAACCAGAACCTCTAATGTATTTTATTAGAATACTTTTTTTGAAAAAGGTCAATACTTTTTATATTAAGATTAAGTAAAGACGGGCAAAAGCAATGATTAACAATTGGTAAATGTTTTTCTAAAAATAGTGTTAAATATTAATAAAATATGGGAATATAAATATTGGAAAGGGGGTATTCGGATAATTTCGGGTTAAAAATTTGTTTTTTTAATGCAAATTTTGTGCATGATTAATTTCTGAAAACCTTTACAATTCTACTTTTACAGATAAATGTTAAAAAATGTAAAGAAATAAATAGGATATAGCAATTATATACTCAAAAAATACTTTATTAATATGTAAGCAATATGAAACACACAAACAAGATTAAATAAACACGAGATATATAAACATACACACTATTTACACTACCTACTACACACTAACCTTCTACACACACGAGGAATTACTAAAAGAATTCCAAACTCTATCGAAAGATAGGGTTTTTTTTTGACTTTTTTTAATACTAATATTTTACTAACATTTTTTTATTAATTTTAAATTATGAAAAAGTTGTTGGTTTTATTTTTACTCCTCATTAATTTTTATTTTCCTGCTGCGGCTGGGAATATAAAGTTTATACAAGTTACAGATGTGCATTTGACAAAGGAGAATGCACAGTATTTAAAGGATTTTGTTGACAATATAAATTCATCATATACGGATTTGGACTTTGTGATTTTTACGGGAGATAACATTGATAAGCCTAAGTTTGATGATTTGGAAACTTTTTTATCCATAGTCAAAAATATAAAAGTAAAAAAGTATGTACTGCTTGGAAACCATGATGTTTCGAAAAATCAAAAGTTAGATAAACAACTCTACATGAAAACGGTAAGGAAAGAATTGGGGCTTTATCACAGCAAAACTCCCAATTATGTATTTGTAAAGGATAATGTTGTATTTGTTGTAATGGACGGAGTTAAAGAGGTTATTCCCGGACCCGGCGGTTATTTTAAGCAATCTGAGCTTGATTGGCTTGATAAAACATTAAGTAAATATGGTAAAAATAAAGTTGTTATAATACAGCATTTTCCTCTGCTTACAACAAAGTCTGTTAACCACAGTATTTACAAAGAAGAAGAATACTTAAAAGTTTTGGATAAACATTCTAATGTAATTGCAGTTATATCTGGACATTATCACCAAAATAGGGAAGAGATGAAGGGAAATGTTTATAATATAGTAACCAAAAATTTCTGTAATAATCAGTATTATAAGTTAATTGAAATTGATAGTGATACGGGAATGGTTTACACTATGTTAAATGATAACAAACTTAATGAAAATGAAATTTAATATACGAATTAATATATAATACAGTTATGAATAAAGATGCAAAAATTTTAATAGTTGAGGATGAAAAACACATAAACAGGTTAATAGAGCTTGTGCTATTGTCAGACGGTTTTTATAACATTCAAAAAGCATTTGACGGAAGAGAAGCTTTGGAAATTATAAAAAACTCTAAGCCTGATTTAATTTTGCTTGATATAATGCTTCCGGAAATAGACGGCTTAACCTTATGCAGTACTATTAAACAGGATGAGTTTTTGAATGATATTCAGATTATAATGCTTACTGCAAAAAAAATGGAAGAAGATGTTCTAAGAGGCTTTGAAAACGGTGCAGTTGACTATATAACCAAACCTTTCAGCAATAAAATATTACTTGCACGGGTTAAAGCTCATCTAAAATTAATCCATACTAAAAGTTTATCTTCAAGTTTTGTTATTGATGAAAATAACTCAAGTGTGGTTACAAAAAATGGCGAAATAAAGCTGACTAATTTTGAGTTCAAATTGATGAAATTGTTTACGGCAAATACAGGTCGGACTTTTTCAAGGTCTAAATTGTTACAATATTTGCGTGGTGATGGCGGGTATGAGGTTTCAGAACGTGCAATGGATGTGCAGATTGTAAATCTCAGAAAAAAAATAGGTACTGATTACATAGAAACAGTTAGAGGAATAGGGTATAAATTTAATGCTTAAAATTAATAAAAGAGAAAAATTCTGGATTCAAAATCTTTTGTGGCTTACAGGACTTGTTTTTGTATTTGCATTGATTTCCCTTTTTAATATTCACACATTTAATAATTCATATATGGAAGAAGAAAGACAGGAATTATTTGTTTTTGAAAAACAAATTGAATGGGCATTAAGACCATATCTTGAAAAAAAAGATTTAAAAATGATAACAAAATACTGTGAGGACTTTTCGCAAACTTCGGTTAATTTGAGAGTATTTGACGGTAATAAAAATTTAATCGCATCTTCCGATAATTCTTTGTCAAATGTACATTTACGTGATGATTTAAATATTCCCGTGAAAACTGACAAAATATGGAAACCCTTAACGAAAAATAAAGAAATAGGTTTAACCAAGCATTTGGATATTAACGGTTTAAATTACTATTTAGAGCTTTCTATATCTGAGGAAGATGTATTAAAAGCAATAACAGAAGCTCAAACTCATTTATTTGTCGTCGTATTGCTCTTTTTTATTTTTTTAATATCAGGTTTTATATTTATATTGACAAAAATAAGACTGTCATTTAACGGTTTGGAAAACAGTATAAAAAAGATAGCTGACGGAGAACTTGATACTGTTATTGAGGTTCCGAGCCTGGCTATTTTGGAAGAACTTGCCATATCCGTAAAAAAGATGACCTTTAAGCTGAAAAATCAAATAAAACAGCTAGAACAGCTTGAAAAATATAAATCTGATTTTGTGTCAAATATTTCTCATGAAATTAAGACCCCTATAACAGCAATTAATTCGGCTATAGAACTTTTAGAAAGCCAAAATTCAATAACAGGCGTTCAGGATAAGGAATGCTTTGAAATCATACGCTATCAGGTGAAATCAATAAATAAACTCGTAAATGATATTTTAAGTCTTTCGGAAATTGAGATTGAAAAGACAAAGGAGAAAAAACATTTTGTGAAGTTTAATCTTAATGAATTAATTGCAAAGGCTATAAATTATATGGCATTCGACACTGACAAGATTAACTTCATAGAGTCAGAAAATATAGATATGTTTGGAGATGAAAGTTTAATTTCTACTGCCATAACTAATTTGCTGACTAATGCCGTAAAATATTCTAAATCCGATAAGATTGATATCAAAATTAACAGTTACGCCAGCAAAATAGAAATATGCGTAAAAGACTACGGTGTTGGAATTGCTAAAGAGCATCAGAAATTTTTATTTGACAGATTTTACAGGATTGATAAAGCCAGAAGCAGGGAAAGAGGCGGAACTGGGCTTGGACTGTCTATTGTGAAAAATATTGCAGAATTACATAACGGTTATGTTAAAGTTGAAAGTGAACCGGGCATGGGCTCTGCTTTTTCAATAATAATAAATCAGAATTGAGGAAAAACCATATCAATATATTTTTGATAATTTTCCGGTTCAAAAAATCCTGCCGAAAATTCTGCCACGTTTAGTCCCAATTGTTGTGCATCCGGTACTTCTACCGGCGGACCTGCAGGAGTAGAACGTGACGGGTTTTTAGGATTGGAAATAACGCCTGTACTCCTCAAAAGTGTTATAAGCAGCGATTTTTCTTTTACTTCATATTCTGTTAAGCCTTGTGTTATTACCCCAAAGCCCTGTGTTCCTACATATCTCTGCATGGGAGCAAAGTTTGTTTTTACTTCAATCCCTCTTTCTTTTGGCAGGTGTTCACGCATATTCCAATCAGGGTCAAATTCACGGCGGATAATTGTATTCATATCCTCAGAATATGTTTCTGTAACAGGCTGTTTCAAATTAAATTTTACCTGCCAGAGTTTATTTTTCAGTTTGTTATCCCATTCTATTTTAAAATTTATCAGTTCTCCGCATATTTCAACCTTAACATCAAAAAAGCTTGTTTTTATTATATTGTTTTTATATGAATAAATTTCTGCTTTTTCACCCTTATCATCTTCTACAGCACCGAAATTATATGTATCTCCGTCATCTTGGAAACGGATAAATTCCATTTTTACATTATTAATCTTTATTTCACCGTTTTTTACTTCAAGATTTATTTCAGGTTTTACGGCAGGAGATTTTTTAAGGGTATATATGGTTGTAAAGTCTTCTGTAACAGGAATTTTTTGTGTGTCATAAAGCAGTGAATTCTCAACTCCGAAGTGCTTTGATATAACCTTATATTCAGGCAGTAAATCTTTGCTTTGCATAATCGGTGTTTTGAAATTGTGTTCAAGTCTTAATTCTTCAATAATTGTGCAGGCAATTTGAATAATTTTTTCATATCTTGTAATGTTTTCTCTGTGCACCAGATCGGTTGAACATCCGCAAATGCCGTCGTGTGCCTGATTTTTTAATAATAATTTATATGCGTATTCAATAACAGAGTTGTACCTTGAACCGTATTTTTGCTGAAGTTTATCTGCTTGTTCAAGCAAGTAAGTACATTTTGTATTATACTGCTTAATCTTTGTCCTTGCTGAATATGAGCCCTGCAAAATAAATGTTTTACTGTTATCCCGCAGCTCATAGTCCTGTTTATATTGTGCAAAATTGTTTTTAACAAGCTCAAAGTATTCAAACGGACTTGAAAGCTTAATCTCGTAATCATCAAGCAATTTATTGACCTGTTCGATTTGTTCTGAAATATCTTTTTCAATCCCCAGATGATCGGCTCCGACAGGTAAAAGTAAGTAATCCCCTGACTTTTCTGCTATTTTGTCTAAATTACCTTTTAACCATTCGGCTTTTTGCTCAATTGTCATAGAAGCCGAGAAAATATCCATAAAATACCCTCTTATGAGGTTAACGGTATTTATTCCGTTGAAAACAAATTCGGACGGTATATCTCCGCATCCTCGCCATACAATACATTTATCAATACCGTATTTTTTTAATAAAGGCGGAATATTTTGGCTATGCCCGAAAGTATCTGCCAGATATCCGATAAAATCAGTGCATCCGAAATCTTTTGATATTTTCAACCCGATTTGCAGATTTTTTTCAAAAGCCGTTCTGTCTGTTAAAAATTCATCAACCAGAGTATAGAAAGGTCCGATAAATAATCTTTTTTCTTTAATGAATTTGCGAACAGGTTCTTCCATTTCAGGTCTTATTTCAAGATAGTCTAAAAGAGCACTTACCTGACCGTCAAAGTAAAATGACGGTATTTTATTATTTTCTAAGAGATTTAAAATATTATCAAACACACGCAGAAGTCTTAATCTGAAAACTTCATACTCTCTGTACCATTCTCTGTCCCAGTGTGAGTGTAAATATGCAATAACCGTCTTTTTCATAATAATAAATATGTAACATATTTACAAATATAGTGCAAAAGTTTAACAAAAGTATTAGTATTTTGTCTATCCTTTAGTCGAATAGATTATTTTTATATCTTCATTTAACCTTTCATCTAAGAGGTGAGGTTAAATGAAGAAAATATTATTATTAACAGGCGTATTGTTATTTAGTGTAACTGCTGCACAAGCAGGAATTTTGTCACGTTTTTTTAATCCGTACGGATATAATAACTACTATTATCCGCCGTCAAATGTGCGTTATTATAACAGCGGTTATTACCCTAATACAAATTATTATAACAACTATAACAGGACTTATTATCCAAACAACGCATACAGGTATAATAATTACAACAACTATAATAATACTTACAGAATGTATAACAATCCTTATAGGACTAACAGATTTTACAGACAGCCGATTATACACAGAAATGTTATTAACCGAAAAAGCATGGATACAAATAACGAAGTCAAGGTTGCAAGTCAGATTAAAGACCTTGATAAGTTAGAACGCAAAATTTTACGACAAACTTATGAAGGTGATTCTGTAAAGAACCGTATTGAAAGGCTTGAGCAGGGCATGTTCGGGGCTGTTCAATCAGGTGATATGTACGAAAGATACGATACTTTAAAACGCATGGCAAGAAATAATAATTCCCAAACAGCGTATAATTCATATCCGCCTGCTAATTACGGAAGTTACGGGGCTTATGGAAACGGATATCCGCAAAACGGTTACCAGCCTCCTATTTTTACAGGCAGCTCAGGTGCAGGCTGGAGAAATACTCTCTGGGGAAATTTTAAAAATCAGTTTGTAGGTCTTCCTACAGGTCTTACACCTCAAATGGATCCTGCATATATGGATTATTTTGAAGCGGAAAGAGCTCTTTCAGGCGCTGGTGATGGAATTGACTACAGAACCAATACAGGATATTACAAGTCAAATACGCAGAGAAGTTCAGGCACCGGAGTAACAATTTTAGATTGACTTTTGGCTTCTTGTCATTAAATTAATATCATACATATAGATGTTTATAACACTCTTATAATAAGTCATAATGTTCACAAAGAGTGATATAAAATGCCTTTCAGATACCGATTACAAAAAGTTCTGGAATTCAGAATTCGTAAAAAAGAAGAACAGCTTATGGTTGTTCAGAAAGCTCAACAGGCAGTATTTATTGCAGAAGAGAATATCAGAAAAAACGATGAAGAAATCAGAACAACAAAAATAAATATGCGTCAGGCTGATCCTATGATGTACGAAACTTATGATAAGTATCTGATACATCTCTGGGAAAAGGCAGAACAGCTAGAAGCCATTAGGGTTGAAGCTCAAAGAAAACTTGATGAAGAAAAAGCAATACTTGTAAAACTTGAGCAGGGCGTAAAGGTACTTGAAAAGCATAAAGAAAAAAACAAAGAGGCTTATATCGCAGAAGAAAAAGCCGCAGAATTGAAAAAATATTCGGAACTCGGTGTAACAAGGTTTTTTCATCAATCTCAGGAAAGAATGGAAGAAGAAGAACTTGAGATTATGAAGCAGTTAGAACAAATAGATGGAGGTAGTTAAAAAGCAATGAATGTAAGTACATCTTCAGCAGCAGCAACAGCAAGCACTTCTGATGTAAGCAGTACACAGGCTCAGAGCAAATCATCAAGCAGCTCAAAAGCTGATAAGTCTTTTGACGAAGAATTGAAAACTTCTTCATCTGAAACCTCTGAAATTGAAAAAGCGGAAGCTTCAACTGATGATAAAAAAGCTTCAAAGGAAACATCCAAGGATTCTAATAAGGATGCAAACAAACTTAATCAGGAACTGAAATCTCCTGACAGTATTGTGCCGGAAGATATTTATACAGGCGGAATTAACTTTACCGACTACAAATACGGCAACGGTAACCAGTTGATTTTGTCACAAAATATTCAAGATTTAATAAATACAAAAGATATGATGAATGCAGTAAATTCTGCTTCTTTAGCTTCTGACTATGACAGTGTAAATATGTCTGACAGTGATGCCATGTTTTTTGTTAACCTTACCCAAAATACTGATATGTCAATGCAAAGTATTGCCGGTCAAATTGAAAATGCATTGCAGGATAATGTTGAAAATGTTCAGCAAAATGTAAAAGTTTCGGCTACATTAATGAATAAATTAGCTGATTCGATGAAAAATAATCAGGCTTTCCGTATTGATTTTGACAAAGATGTTTCTGTCATTATAAAGGTTAATAAGGACGGCAGTTTAATGGCAAACTTTATTCCGGGAGACAAAGCAGTTGAACAATATTTGAAAAATAATATTGCATCTTTAAGACAACGCTTTGATGAGCAAAATCTTCAATATTCCCAATTAAGTTACAGCAACTCAAGACAACAACAGCAGCAAAATCGTAAAAAGGAGAAGAACAATGAATGATTCTTTTATTACGGCACTTAATACACAAAAGTCCACAACAAACTGGATAGACGTTATTGCTCATAACATGACTAACGTTTATACACCCGGTTTCAGAGAACAGCAGGTTAATTTTAAGACCTTCCTTGGAGGTGCAATAGCCGATGACTATGATAAAAAGATTAGTCAGGGTAAATCTACTCCGGGTACTTCTCCCGAAAACTTATACCTTGAAGGTAAGGGATTTTTCCTTGTGAAAAATTCCGAAGGCAAAAGTATATACACAAGACTTGGCGAATTCACTTTTGATAAAGAAGGTGTATATCGTGACAGAAGCGGAAATACCGTGCAAGGCTATATCTTAAATGATAAGGGTGAGATTATGCAGGGTACAAAATCAATTTCATCTGACCTTTATCAGGAAACTGCCATGAAAGGCGGTGCTGTTGATATTCCTACAACAAATATTAAGCTGTGGATTGATCCTAATAACGGTAAATATCTCGGTAAATATGACGATTATGAAATCAAAGGCGATGGAACTATTTACGGTAAAGCTGACGGCGGTAAAAGGTCAGTCCCTCTATACAGGGTTACAACCAGAAACTTCCACAATGCAGCAGCTTTATATGAATTTAAGGAGGGACAGTTTATTGAAACGGAAGAATCCGGAAAACCTGTTTTGGGTGTTGGTGAAATCCGTTCAGGGTTGTTAGAAATGTCAAATGCTGACTTCAAAGGTAATATTTCATATTATCAAATGGCAAAACTTCAAATGGAAGTGTCAAATAAATTGATTTCTTCTAACAAAGAATTGCTTGAAGAAGCATTGAGACTGGTCGGAAATTAGTGTTTAGTTTATGTGATAATCATAGACCATATATATACATTTAAACTCCATTTTACAAAGAGGCTGATGCCTCTTTTTTATTGTCTGCGGAAAGTTCTTTAATAATTTCTTTGATTTCATCGGAAACATCTTCTAAGGAAGAAATATTCTCCTTAACAAGTTCTGCAAACTCTGCTTTTTTAAATTCGTGAAGTCCTCTGTGTCTGAAAAATTCTTCTAAAAATTCCACTTTGGAAGAACTCTGTTCAAGATTTTCAATCGGAGCAAGTGAAATGTTTTTTGTTGCATAATTCAACGTTTTTGTAATTAATGAATTGGGAAGTAAATCTTCAAACTCTCCGCTTTTTAAAAGGTGGATTTTATCAAAGCTGCGTAACTTGGGTTCAATCTCACGCAAATTTTCCTCTGCATCGTTATCCAGCAATATAAATACAGGAATTTTCAAGGAATTTGCAAAGTTATAAAAATATTTAACAACCTGATTTTTTCCGCCTGCGGAAATTATATAAACGCCCTGTTCTTTGAAGTTGCAGCCGCAAATCTTTGCAAACACAGGCAATAGAGTTTCTTCCGTGATACCCTCGCAAAGCAAAATCTTTTTTACCGGAAATCCGTATGAACTATTTTGCGGGCGGGTATCATTTAAAGATTTAAGCCATTTTAGGTTATCGGGAATATTTTCAGGCAAAAGTTTTATTACAGCTTCATAGTTTATTTTGTTTTTTAAAAGTGACAGGGTGTTTTCGTCAAGTTTAAATACAGAATTTTCATAGTCATACAGCCGCTGGTTTATCAAATAATTCCCCGCTGATTTTTCTAATGATGAATTTATAATTTCTACTGCATAATTTTTTATTGTTTCATAATCAAGTGCATCTAAATCTGATTTTTTGTATTTCGGCTCAATAAGATTATTTGTAATTATATCTTTAAAAACTCTTAAATACTTTGTTTCAGTGTCTTTAAATCTTGTAAGTCTGTCTATTGATATTATCAGTTGTTCTTTTGTCAGCGGTTTTATTTTCAATATACTTAATCCCTATTGTAACATTTATTAATTATATTATACTGAATATGGCAATTTTTTTTATGTTTATTTTTTTACTATAATAGTAGTGGAGTGGAATTGTGTATTCGGTAAATTTAACTAATCAGCAATATAATAATTATAACACACCTAAATCGGTTAAGGCTACAAAGGTTGAAAGCTGCACTCCGGTTCAGGCGAAACAACATACTTCATTTACTTCTAATCCGATTATGACTCAAATTCCGTTTAATCCGGCTTTAACTGCTTCACGCCTTAGAACAGAGCTGTCTTCGAAGGATGAAAAAAATAAGTATAATACATTAACAAAAATTGCTGACAGAGATACGAAAAAGCAGCTTAATGTTTTGTTAAAAACAGGTGTTCTTCTTAATTCAGATTCAAATGATAACTCTACAACTCTTGACAATTTATACAAAATAGCAACAACACAGCGTGCTATGGGCTTAAATAACGGTGTTTTGTTAAAAGAAACAGTTGCTACAATAATTGATCCGCATACTATTACACAGCAGTTTGGTAATATTCCGCCTCAATATGCTGATAAAGTTGCTGCTATTGCAAAAGAGCATGCCTCTGAGGTTAATGTTGAACATTCGGGAACTTGTGTTGCTTCAAGTATTGAATTTAATCTTGCACAAAAACATCCTGCAGAATTTGCAAGATTTGCGGAAGGATTAAGCTCTCCGAATATGGCAGTGAATAAAACTATTAAATTAAATAACCTTGCAGATAATACTCTTGATGCAATCTGGCTTCTAAATGCTTTTGAAATACCTTATGAAGCTAAAGATTTTGATAATGCAAAATTGACATTTGCACCTGATAAAAATGCAATTATAAGAGCACATATTCAAACAGTAGACAAAGACAAACTCGAACGTTCTTCTCTGGATGTGTTAATGCAGTCAACATTTATGCAGGTTGGTTCACAACAGTCTTATGATTCATTAACCGATAAGCGTGCAGGTAAGTTTAACCAAAATGATAAAGGGTTAATCGAATTTGAAAAAACATTTACGGAATCTGTTGTAGAAGATAAAAATAAAATTTCTGTTACATACCAGACAGTAGATGAAAACGCAAGACTTATCGGCTATGAAACAGATTTCATTACAATGAAAAAGCAAATCACAGATGCATTAAACTTAGGTGAAAACGTAATTATCGGATATACGCAGGTTGATAATAACAACACAATTATTAATGGACACGAAATTACAATCATTGGTGTTAAACATGACAAAGACGGAAAGTTAATTTTTGTATGTAATGATACAGATGATAATGTTTCAAAACCTATAGAATATTCTGAGGACTATTTGTTGCCGAAAATCCACCACGCAGCACTGCCGCAATCTGTTGTGGCAAATGATGTAAATCTTGTAGAAAACTGGGTTGAAGGATTAAAAACTTACAAGGAGTTAAAGAAACAATCTCAGATAAAACAAGCGGCTTAATGTTTATTTACATTAAGTCATTTTTTAGCAAAAAAAATATTGATGTTATTTAATAGTAGTAATAGAAGGTGAAAAAAATATGAATTTAATGATAAACGGGTTACCTAAAGTTTCATTTAAGGCAGCTGCGGCAGTATCCGCACAGCCTGCACAGCAGCTTCAGCCGATGCCTCAGGTAAAACAGGATACTTTTGAAAAATCTGATAAAGCTCCTGATTATACGACGACAAGTATATTTTATGTGGCTGACCTGCATGGAAAAATGACTAATATGGAAAGAATTTGTGAAATGGCAAGGTTATTTGATGCAAACAGCAATGCAACCGCAAAGCTAAAACTTTCATCAGGCGATATTCTGCTGGGCTCAAATCCGATGACAAATAAAGTTGCCAGTCATTTCTTAAATTGGATTGGTGTTACAAATAACGGACTTGGAAATCATGAATTGGATGCAACTCCTGCTGCTCTTGCAGAATCTTTAAAGGATGCAAACTATAATCTTCTGGCAGCAAACGTAACAGTTAAGCCTGACAGCCCGATGGCGGGAAAAATTAAAAAATCTGTTATAGAGGAACATAACGGTAAAAAATTCGGTATAATAGGAACAGCGCCTTCTGATGCACTGGAAAGAGTTGGAACTAGAGAATCGCTCGAAGATATAAAAATTGATGATATAGATACAACAATTAAAAAAGTTCAAGAAGAAGTAAATAATTTAAAAGCTCAAGGTATAAATATTATTGTTGTAACTTCTCACCTGGGAAAAGATGCAGATAAACGTTTGGCACAGGAAACAGACGGTATTGATATTATTTTGGGTGCTCACACACATGATTTATATAAAGGAGTAAAAGAAGGTGAAAACCTTTTATACTCAAAATCAGGCGAGCCGGTTGTCCTTACGCAAATCGGTAAAGACGGCGAATATGTCGGTGTTTTAAACGCAGTATTTAACAAAGACGGTATATTGACAAAAGTTCAAAATAACGTAATGAGAACAGGCTCATTTACAAGAAAATTACCTTTTAAAACAGCAGTAGAATCAATAATAGGTAAACCGGAAGTTCTCGGAACCATAAAATCAGCTCCTCCTTCTCCAAAAGACAGACTGATTGCAAATAATCCTCACGGAAACATAATTGTTGATGCAATGAAAAATGAACTTGGAACAGATATTGCAATATTGAATGCAGGCAACTTGCGTGGTTTCTTTGCAGAAGGTGAAGTTGACTCAAGAAGAATTAACGACGTAACACCTTTTGAAGATAAAATGATGATATGTAATTTGTCTGAAAAACAAATAGTGGATGCATTGAAAGTAGGTGCAAAATCTTTTGTTAATCCAGGACATAAACCGGGTATTCTTTTAGTTTCAGGACTACAGTATACGGTAACCGATAAAGGACAGCTTTTGGATTTGGCATACATTGACAAACAAGGTAACAAAGTTCCTATTGATATAAATAATCCGAGCGCAACTAAAAAATTCAGTGTGGCTTGTGACGACTTCTTTGCATACGGCGGAGATGATTATCTGCCGGTTAACCAAAATCCGGATTATGTTGTGAAAAAATTTGATGTTGATAAAAATGTTTATACAGCAAATTATATTAAAAATCACAACGGACCAATAGAGATTAAAGAAGACGACAGAATAAAGATTGTTAAATCTTAGTAACCGTAAAGTTCTTTTGAGTTCAAATATTCTTTAACAGTGTTCAAAGATGCCTGAACTATACGTGTTACACGTGAAGATGAAAGACCTACCTGTTTCGCAATGTCTTTTACCTGCATGTTTCTGTAAAATCTGTATTCAACAACCGTTCTTTCTTTTGGAGGAAGTTTTGCTATAGCTTCTCTAATCATTCTGCCCATTTCTGAAATTTCTGCGCTTTCATCAGGCATGGCGTGATTATCTTTTAAGAAATCAAATGGTGAATCATTATCGCTTGCAGCAGCAGCTAATCCGTCTATAGAAAGCACTGTTTCGTAAATTGCTTCACGAACTTTTGCTTTTTTCATATCCATTCCGTCAACTGCTTCTTCTTCGTCGTATTCTTCATCAGGTTTATGTTTTAAAGAGTACCATTTATATCTTATTCTTAATTCGTTTCTGATTGCCCAGCGTACCGCCGTTGCAATATATGCAGCATTGTACCTCTCCAATTGTTCCGGAGTTTTGTTTTCAATAAGTACCTGAATTGCGATAATTCCTATTGAAACAAGTTCTTCGTATTCTACCATATGGGATGGAATACGTCTTTGCTCAACTTTAGCAACTTTTTGTACTATTTCTAAATATTCTTTTATCTTACTTTTGTTTTGCATAATCATGATTATAATTATAATAGCATAGAACTTATTAAATTCTACCTTTATTTGTTGTATTTTTCAAGTTGTATACAAAAAGCAAAATTTCAGCTATGGCTTTGTACAGCTCGGGCGGAATTTGCTGGTTCAGGTCTACCATTTTGTATAAAGCACGGGCAACGGGTGCATTTTCAATTACCGGAATATTATGTTCACGTGCTATGTTGATGATTTTTTTTGCAATAAGTTCCGTACCTTTTGCAATGAGCATTGGAGATGCCATTTCTTCTGCTTTGTATTTAAGTGCACATGCTATGTGGGTCGGGTTTGTAACTACAAAATCCGCATCAGGGACAGAATCCATCATGCCTTTTTGAAGCATCTGCATTCGGCGCTGTCTTAATGCTGCTTTAACGTTGGGATCGCCTTCTGTGTTTTTGTATTCGTCTTTAATTTCTTTAAAAGACATTTTTTGATCTTTTAAAAATTTCCATTTAGTTACACCATAGTCTGCTGCTGAAATTACGAGAAAGGCAATACAGGCTTTGAAAATAAAATCAGTAATCAATTTACCGAATTCTATCATTACGGCAAAGTTGTTATCTATTGCAGCAAGCATTAAGATGCTTTCAATATGCTGCATATATACGCTGTATCCTATGAAACCTAACAAAACTACTTTTAAGATGTTTTTAAAAAGTTCAAAAAGTGTTTTGACAGACATGATATTTTTAAAATATTTTGTGGGATTTAGTTTGTCTAATTTGGGCATTAGTGGAGCTGTTGCAACAAGTGGTCCGACTTGAATAAAGTCTGCCATAATTGCAACAAACCAGGCTACAAAAAGTATAGGTCCGATGATTAAAGCAGCGCATTTAATGGTAACTGTCATTATGTATGTTGTACCTATTTGTGACAGGTGAGCATTTGGTATTTGTTCATACAGCAGAGTATAGAGTTGAATAATCTGGTCCCAAACAAAAGGTGCAAGACCGAAGATTACTGAGAATAATATAAGCAGTGAAATAGCGGTTGAAAAATCTTTTGATTTTACAACCTGACCTTCTTTTCTTGCCTGTTCGAGTTTTCTCGGTGTGGCATCAAACTGCTTGTCTTCATCACCCATATGCTATTCCTTTAATGAATATTATAGCATGGTCAAGAATTTATTATTTTTACACCTGAACTTGTGCCTAATCTTTCAGCACCTGCTTCAAGCATTTTAATTGCTGCTTCTTTATCTCTTATTCCGCCTGATGCTTTTACTTTTAATCCGTACGGCGAAACAGTTTCATACATAAGTTTAACATCTTCAGCTTTTGCTCCTGCACCGCCTTTTACAAACCCTGTTGATGTTTTTACAAAATCTGCTTTTGCTTCTATACATAATTCACAGGCTTTTTTAATCTCGTCTTTTTCAAGCAAATCTGTTTCTAAGATTACTTTTAAAGGCTTGCCGTTGCAGGCTGCTTTAACTGTTTTTATATCATTGACAATAAAGTCATAGTCTTTATCTTTTAATTTAGATACGTTAATTACCATATCAACTTCATCAGCGCCATCTTCAACAGCTTTGGATGTTTCAAAAGCTTTGACATCGCTTCTGCTTGCACCGAGTGGAAATCCTACAACAGTAACTGTTTTTACATCACTGTCTTTCAGGTTTTCTTTTGCAAAGCTTACATATAAAGGGTTAACGCATACGCCTAAGAATTTATTCTCCTTTGCTTCTTCAAAAAGTTTTATAAACTCTTCTTTTTTTGCATCCTGTTTTAAAAGTGTGTGTTCAATGTGTTTGTTTAAATTTTCCATTTTTCCCCCTTATAATATATTGTCTAAAATTTTTGCAGTTGAATATGATTGATTTAATGTAAAAAAGTGAAGTCCGTTGACGTTGTTTTTGATTAACCCGCTGCATTGTTCTGATGCGTAATCAATTCCGAGTTCTGTCATAGATTTTGTGTCATCTTTGAACTTTTCTATATCTGCCTGGAGTTTTTGCGGGATTGAAACTCTTGCCAGTGATGTCATTTTAATTATTTGTTTATAGCTTCTTACAGGCATTATTCCAGCTGCAACAGGCACCTCAATCCCGTTATCCCGTAACAGTTGTAAATAATTATAGAATTTGTCATTATCAAAGAATAATTGTGTAAAAATTACATCAGCTCCTGCTTCGACTTTTTTCTTAAGATTTATGATATCTGATTTTATATCAGGGCTTTCAATATGCCCTTCAGGATAACCTGCTACTCCGACTGACAAATTTGTTTTTGCTTTTATATAACTTACAAGTTCATTAGCATAGTTAAAGTCATAGTGTCGAAGAACAGGGTTTTCAGGAATATCGCCCCTCAATGCAAGAATATTTTCTATTCCTAAATTTTCAATTGTCTGCAATCCTTCTTCTACGCTGTTTTTGCTGCTTGTAATACAGGTAAAATGCGGCATAACATTAATATTTAAATTTTGTATATCGTTAAGTAGGTCAAAGGATTTATTTTCTTTTCCTCCGGCTCCGCAGGTGAGGGAAAGAAATGCAGGGTTATATTTTTTTAATACGCCTATTTCGTTTAAAAGTTTATTTGCACTATCTTTAGGCGGAAAAACTTCAAAAGAAATAATAATTTTTTCTGTACTATATATCTCTTTTAATTTCATAGCTTGATTATAGCATAAATATTAACTATAATTATTTTATGAAAGATAAATTAAAAATAATATCGGGTGATATTTTAGGCGGTTTAAATGCTGCCATAATAACTCTTCCTCAAGCTCTTGCATTTGGTGTTGCAACAGGCTTTGGCGCAAGTGCAGGTATATGGGGTGCTATTATTTTATGTTTAATTGCGGGTGTTTTGGGAACTAAAGTTCCTATGATATCAGGGGTTACAGGTCCCGTGGCAATTGTTGTTGCTTCTGTTATGCACGCATTAAACAAAGATATGGGCTCTGTAATTTTTATAATATTTATGGCAGGAATTTTTCAAATTCTGCTGTCGCTTTCAAAATTACCCGAAGTTGTTAAATATGTGCCTTATCCTGTAATTTCAGGGTTTATGAACGGTGTTGGTGTAATTATTATAATAATGCAGTTAAATCCTCTTTTAGGGTTGCCTCCGTGTTCAAATACTATTGAAAGTCTTGAATGTGTTTATAACTCACTGCATGCCCTTAATATTGAGGCTTTTGCAATAGGTGCTTTGACACTTTTAATTGTATTTCTTTTTCCTAAAAAGTGGAATAAATATGTTCCTTCTCAAATTCTTGCATTAATAATTTGTACGATAATTTCAATTAAAGCAGGTTTGAATATACCCAGAATTGATGAAATTTCAATTTCCCTTCCTGCTGTTGTTATGCCTCAGACAAATTTACATGATTTAATCACATATTTACATTATGCTGTTACTCTTGCTGTTATCCTGTCTTCGGAAAGTTTGCTTACAGGACTTGTATGTACATCAATTACAAAAGTCCAGCTTCCGCCAAGAAGGCTGTTATCTGCGCAGGGTATTGGAAATATGTTTTGTGCACTTACGGGCTCTATACCGGGGTCTGCTGCTACAATGAGGACAGTAGCTGCTTTAAAATCAGGTGCTTCAACAAGACTTGCAGCTGTTGTTACACCTGTGGTGCTTGTACTTTTATTATACAAATTTTCAGGATTTGTTGCTGATATTCCTTTAGCCGTTCTTGCAGGGATTTTGATAAAAATAGGTTATGATATCATTGATACAAAATTTTTAAAGGTTATTAAACTTGCGCCTAAAGATGATTTGTACGTCTTAACTCTGGTGTTTTTACTTACTGTTTTCTATAATCTTATTGTTGCGGTTGGTGCAGGTGTTGTGCTTGCGGCTTTGTTGTATGCAAAAAGAGTTGCCGATAATGCAAAACTTGTGGCAAATGAAGTTTATGATAAAGATATAATCAAGTTAGAGAAAATGCTTGAAAAAGATTACAAACATAAAATACGTGTAGTGCATATTAACGGTGCATTTTTCTTCGGCTCTGCAACACAGTTAATATCACAATTTGATGAATTTCTTGGAACAAGATATTTAATACTGGTTTATGACAGTGCAAGCCTGCTTGATATATCAGCAATATTTGCACTTGAAGATATTGTATTGCGTTTGAAATCACAGCATATTAAAATTTTAATGGTATTAAAAAATCAAGAAGTTTATAACCAGTTAAAAAGTTATAACATAGTTGCTCAAATCGGAGAAGCAAGAATGTTCTTTGATGAAATAGAAGCAATAGATTATGCGAAATCATCTTTTAAAAAACAAGTTAAGAAGAAGTACTTCGGCAAGTCTTGATAATATTAGAAAAATTGTTATAATAAATAGTATAATTATGGAAAGGAGCAATTTATGAAAAGATTTATCAATTTCGGGGGGGGGGGCAACCATTTAAGCTCCTGTAGCAGTGCTTTTACCCTGGCGGAAGTATTGGTCACTTTAGGTATAATTGGTGTTGTTTCTGCAATGACTATGCCGGTTCTTTTGGGAAACAGTAAGGATGAAGAACTTGTAGCAGGAGTTTTGAAGTTTCATTCTACTCTTAGCCAGGCTGTTATGATGTGGAGAAATAACACCGGTGCAATTGATATTGCAGGCAGTGATGCTGATGCTTCATTGTTTGATGCGATTGCAAAAGAATTAAAATATACTGCAAAATGTGTTAAAAGTGAATGTAAATCAGTTGGCTGGCTTCCTGATTATTCATATGATTATTTGGGGGTGAAAGGTACAAACGTGCAATTTGGTGCAGTTGCTAAGCAGGGGTATGGTGATGCGTGTTATCTTTTGGCAGACGGAATGGCTTTTTGTCTTGATATTAATCCTAATTACCATTGTGTAACTGTGGATGTTAACGGAAAAAAGAAGCCTAACAGGGTTGGGCGTGATATTTTCAGCTTTACAGTAGGGTATAATGAAACTGATGTTCTGCCTGAAGAAGCTCATTGTTCAGGTAATACTCATGTGCTATCTACGCATGGTACCTGCTGTATTGGAGAAGGAAAATGTGATGCTTCAAATCTTGATCCGACACAAAAAGGCGGTGCAGCCCCAACATCTTATGTACTTTTATATAAAAAACTTCCGCCAATATATAATGGAAATTAGCATTAAAAAAGCCTTGAATTTATCAAGGCTTTTTTTTTATTATAATTTGTATTCGGGAATTACAAACGGTTCATTGTTAGCATCTTTGTCAACAAATTTCAGATAGTATTCCATTGCTTTGTCTTTTGTTTTTTCATAGAATTCATCCGATATAAAGCTTTTGTGAAACGCAGTTCTGTCTCCTGAATAATTTCCCAATACATTTGCGTAAGTTTCTATAACAGCTTTATCAGATCCTCCGCCGTAGGCTTTTGTTTTTGCATCTGTTCCGGAAGGTCTTATTTCTATATATTTATCAGTGAATTCAAGATAAGTTCCGTCACCAACAAATTTGATAGATTGAAGATTATCAAATATCAGGCTTTTAAATGCATCGTTCAAAACTTTTCTCACATCTTCTATTGTCATTAGTCCTTCTCTTACTGCTATTGCCATAGATAAGTAGAATAAATCATTTTTTGTACGTTTAGCTTCGCCTGCAACTTTATCGGCTTTTAATTTGTTAATATCAGGTTCGGATTCGTTGTAGTAAGCAATATCCACACGTGTATCATAGCGGCCGATAATGTCATTTTCTTTAAATATTTCAACAAGGTATTCTGATAGTGAAACTTGGGCTTTCTGTAATTTTGAAATCAATGCAGATGCAACAATAATTGCTTCTGTCGCACTTTTTTCTCTCATCGCAATAGCTTTTCTTCCGGCAAGAGATGTTATGAGTTCTTCTGTTCCCATGATCATTCCGCCTGATTCTTCCCCGCCGAAAAGCAATCTCGGGTTTATACCCAAGTTTATCGGGGTGCCGAAAACATCGTCGATTATTATTTCTTTTTCAGGAGAATTTTTAAGCTTCAATTCCACCTTTTTCATTATATTTGCAATTTCTTTAAAGCCGACAGGAACGTTAACAACTTTTACCCCCTGTTTTTTAGCCCATTCATCCCATGAAATAGCAGAGGCTGTTGTTTTAATCATAAATCTCGGGTGCTTATCCCATAACCCCTGTAATTTTAACTGTTTTGCCCAGAAATCCATAAGCATTAAAAATGCTTGATTGGCAGTGAAGATTGTCAGGATTAAATCTTCGTTTAATCTTATATAATCTATACCTGCTGCTTCAAGTTCCGGAATTGTGCAGGCAAATTCGGTCTGCGCAATTGTCAGTCTGTCATGATCGGGGTCAGTGATTAAAACTGATGTGCCTACAGGCATTTTAGTTAACTTATCTTCGTAATGTAATGTTTCTATTACAGGGAAGAATTTTTCGCCGCTTCGTCTTTTTGCAGTTACAGTTGCATCAACCGAATAGTCATAAAATGCTTTTTCTCCTTTAGGGGTTACATCATATTTTCCAATTGAATGGAAGAACGGATCTTCTTCAATATTAAACCACGTAAATTTATCTGAAATCCCGAGTTTTTCAAGTACTCTGCTTAAAGTTCTGTATGCAGAACCGCCTACATTTTCAATAACAATTTTATCTTTAATTTCCTTTATCAGGTCAAGATTGATTTTTTGAGCTACGCCTGATTTCAAATATTCTACATATAAATCAACTCCGTCATTAAGTTTTGTCATTATTTTTTCATCTATCAACGGATTATCTTCTGCTGCAATCTTTATTTCATAAGTTCCGTTTTTGTTGGTTTCATCAAAAATTTCCTGAATTTTATCAACAAATTCCAAAGATTCTTCCGGCAAATACTGGCTTCCTTGAGAGTTTAAGTCTTTAGTCGCATTTTTAACCGAGATACCATGACTTGATGTAATATATTCCCCGCCTACCAAATCCAGTTTAAATGCAAGGAATGATGCAAGCCATATAGGAATTGTTTTTTTGTCCTGAGGTACAAGAGTTTTAATACCGTTTGCCGCCTGAATTCTTGCAATTGCATCAAGGAATAATTCTGAATTATAGCGTACTTCTCTGCCTGCAACTTTTACAATTTCTTTTCCTGCATATTTTTCTTTTGCAACAAGTGTTTTAGCTAATGTTGCAAGTACAATTCCGACTAAATTAATAGGAAATCTGGTATCTTCCGGATAAAGAATGTTTTGCGGACCTCTGATGCCTGCTGTTGAAACTTTTGCTTCTTTTGCATAGTTGGCAAACCATTCTTCAAGATTTAATCCTTCAGGATTTTTATCTTTGTCATATGGTTTAAGATGTTCTTTCTTTAAAGTAAAAGTAAACTCTCCTTTGTTTGAAAAATCCATTAATTTTAAATTTTTTATGTAATCAGGTGTTTTTTCATAAACGCTTTTGAATAATTCATTTTCACGCGGTGTTTTTGTAGTTTTCATGATGCTCTC
>ENA-UONZ01000608-UONZ01000608.1-human-gut-metagenome-genome-assembly--contig:-C93old-NODE-608-length-54822-cov-8.984242_pt1 | contig 54822 bp, 40 predicted proteins | sample MGYA00242468_ERZ724015 | MGnify/ENA metagenome assembly ERZ724015
CGGAATCCGGAAACTCGGCCGACTCCGTAGCGACGTACCGGCACGGACCGACGGTCTTGAGGAACCATAGGGAATCCGACTCTCCCAACGGATCCGACCGTCTTGCAAGCGGTTATTTGAAACGATGAATCCAAACGCAAAATACGGGAAACGGAACCGTTGCCTTTTCGTTGTCTCATCTTATTATAAAAAATGTAACAGCCCAATTCCTTAGGCTGTTACATCGATCTAAAGGCGTTCTTTTCCCCGAGAATCGCCCGTTTTACGAACCGGTCGAGATTACAGCTTCGGACCGGCGGCTACCAGCTTCTTGCCGGCCTCGTTGCCCTCGAACTTCTTGAAGTTCTTGATGAAGCGCTCGGCCAGATCCTTGGCTTTCTCGTCCCACTGCTTCGCATCGGCGTAAGTATCGCGCGGATCGAGAATATTCGGATCGACGCCCGGCAGCGCGGTCGGAACCTCGAAATCGAAATAAGGGATCTTCTTGGTCGGAGCCTTGTCGATCGAGCCGTCGAGGATCGCGTCGATGATACCCCTCGTGTCCTTGATCGAAATACGCTTGCCCGTACCGTTCCACCCGGTGTTCACCAGATAGGCCTTGGCGCCCGACTTCTGCATCTTCTTGACGAGTTCCTCGCCGTACTTGGTCGGATGCAGCGACAGGAAAGCCGCGCCGAAGCAAGCCGAGAAGGTCGGGGTCGGCTCGGTGATGCCGCGCTCGGTACCGGCCAGCTTGGCCGTAAAGCCCGACAGGAAGTAATACTTGGTCTGCTCGGGAGTCAGAATCGAAACCGGAGGCAGCACGCCGAACGCGTCGGCCGACAGGAAGATCACCTTCTCGGCGGCCGGGCCCTTAGAAACCGGTTTCACGATGTTCTTGATATGATAGATCGGGTACGACACGCGGGTGTTCTCGGTCACCGACTTGTCGGCGAAATCGATCGAGCCGTCCGCGCGGACCGTTACGTTCTCGAGCAGCGCGTCGCGCTTGATCGCATTCCAGATATCGGGCTCGCTGTTCTTATCCAGATTGATTACCTTGGCATAGCAGCCGCCCTCGAAGTTGAAGACGCCCTCGTCGTCCCAGCCGTGCTCGTCGTCGCCGATAAGCAGACGCTTCGGATCGGTCGACAGCGTCGTCTTGCCCGTTCCCGAGAGGCCGAAGAAAATAGCCGTGTTCTTGCCTTCGAGGTTGGTGTTGGCCGAGCAGTGCATCGACGCCATGCCCTTGAGCGGCAGCAGGTAGTTCATATAAGAGAACATGCCCTTCTTCATCTCGCCGCCGTACCAGGTGTTGATGATCACCTGCATCTTCTCGGTCAGGTTGAAGACGACGGCCGTCTCCGAGTTAAGTCCCAGCTCCTTGTAATTTTCGACCTTGGCTTTCGACGCGTTCAGCACGACGAAGTCGGGCTCGCCGTAAGCCGCCAGCTCCTCGGCCGTCGGGCGGATGAACATATTGGTCACGAAATGAGCCTGCCATGCCACTTCCATGATGAAGCGGATCTTCAGGCGACTGTTCTCGTTAGCGCCGCAGAACGTGTCGACGACGAACAGACGCTTGTCAGAAAGCTGCTTGTCGGCGATTTCCTTCAGCACTTTCCAGCTCTGCTGCGACAGAGGCTTGTTATCGTTCTTGTACTCGTCGGACGTCCACCAGATCGTGTCCTTGGTCGTATCGTCCATCACGAAGAACTTGTCTTTGGGCGAACGGCCGGTGTAAACGCCGGTCATCACGTTCACCGCTCCCATATCGGTCAGCTGACCTTTTTCGAAACCCTGAAGTCCCGGTTTGGTCTCCTCCTCGAACAACTGCTCGTAAGAAGGATTGTGTACGATCTCGGTCACGCCCGTGATGCCGTACTTGCTCAAATCGATCTTTGACATAACTTTCTCTATTTTAGTGAATACTACTCCTAATCCGTCTTTTTGAATTATTTGTCTTACTCCCGTAACGGGCCCTGAGACGCCGCAAAGTTAAAAATTATTTGCGTATTGTTACATGAATAACAGTTAAAATATTAAAAAAAATTATTATCATCCCTATCCACCATACCGAACAGTGTAGCAACGACTTACCGCAAATACGGCATCACTTGCGGGAAGCCCGCGTACCTTGGTCGATCCGCCTCCCGAACCAAAGGGCCGCCGGAACGCCTGCCATCGCGCCGAGCGCGTTGGCAGCCCAATCGAGCCAGTCCGCGCTGCGACCGCAAACGCTCTGGACAAGTTCGATCACGCCGGAAAACGCGACGACTCCCGCTACGATCCAAAACTTTCCCCGCGGCGAAGGACGGAACCACAGGACGAGCAAGCCCGTCTCGATCAGATAAAAGCCGCAATGGACGATCTTGTCGAAATGCGGTATCCGGGCGAGCCAGCCCGCCGGAGGCAGCTCGTCGCCCGGAACGAGCGACAGAAGCAAAATCACCGCCGTCCAGACTACAAAAAGTCCTCCGACAACGAAACCGTATCTGTTTTTATTCATATTTTTGCATGGGTCCGGGACCGTCCTCCGGCAAGGACTTTCCCGCAAAAGTACGCTTTCCCGGCGACACGGCCAATATTCAATACGAAACTATGGCAGGCATCTACGTTCACATACCGTTCTGCAAAAGCAAATGCTGCTACTGCGACTTCTACAGCTGCACAACGCTTGCCAAAAAAGACGCCGTGCTGGCCGCCGTGTCGCACGAACTGGTTTCGCGGGCGCACGAGCTGCAAGGGGAGACGGTGCGAACGCTCTACATCGGAGGAGGGACGCCGACGATCTGCACGCCCCGCGAACTGGAGGGGCTGATACGCACGGTCCGCGACACGTTCGACACGCAGATCGAAGAGATCACCGTCGAAGCGAATCCGGACGACCTAACCCCCGGTTATCTGGAAGCGCTGCGCGGAACCGGGACCAACCGGCTGAGCATCGGAGTACAGTCGCTGTTGGACCGCGACCTGAGATGGATGAACCGCCGGCACGACGCGCGGCAAGCGCTCCGAGCGGTGCGCGACGCGCAGGCGGCCGGTTTCGCCAATCTGTCGCTCGACCTGATCTACGGTCTGCCGCAACTGTCCGTCGAGCAATGGAGGCGGACGCTGGACGACTTTCTGTCGCTCGACGTGCCGCACCTGTCGGCCTACCACCTCTCCGTCGAGCCCCGCACGGCACTCGGGAAACGCTTCGAGCGCGGCGTGTTCCACCCGGCCGGCGAGCGCCTGAGCGAAGCGCACTACGCGCTGCTGCACGCCGTGCTGACCGGCGCAGGATACCGGCACTACGAAATATCGAGCTTCGCCCGCCCCGGCTTCGAGTCGCGCCACAACAGCAGCTATTGGAAAGGCGTCCGCTACCTGGGCGTCGGTCCGGCGGCCCATTCGTTCGACGGCAACAGACGGCGCTGGAACGTTTCCGACGTGCGGGAATATTTGCGCAAGGAACCCGAGGGAACGCAGTACGAAACCGAGGAGATCACCCCGAAGGACGCATACAACGAGTTCGTTATGACCGGTTTGCGGACCGACGAAGGAATCGATTCGCGGGAACTGTCGGCGCGATTCGGGGCACGCAAATTGCAATATTTTGTCGCCCAAGCCGAAAAATTCGTCGCACAGGGAAATATCGTGCAGAGAAAGTCCGTATATTACATTCCTGCCGAACGCTACCTGATTTCGGACAGCATCATTTCCGATCTGTTCGACGTGGAATGACGCCGGCCGGAGTCCTGTGCCCGCAACGCTATGCACAAGATACATTACGAAGAAATACTAAAATGCCGTAAGATGCAAAAAAGAAGTAACGAAGTCAAAATGACGCCGGACTACCTGTTCGAGGTCAGCTGGGAAGTGTGCAACAAAGTCGGCGGAATACACACCGTCATCGCAACCAAGGCGCTCACGATCACCGAGCAGTTGGGCGACCGCTACATACTGATCGGTCCCGATGTCCACCGCGAGGACGTCAATTTGGAATTCGAAGAAGATTCCGAGCTGCTGAAAGACTGGAAGCAGGCGCTTTTCACGAACGACAATATCCGCGTAAAGATCGGACACTGGAAAGTCAAGGGAAGCCCGATCGCGATTCTGGTCGATTTCAGCCAGTTTTTCTCGAGCAAGGACAACGTGCTGAAGTTTCTGTGGGAATCGTACCGGGTCGACTCGATCAGCGGGCAATGGGACTACATCGAGCCCGTGCTGTTCGGCTCGGCGGCGGGCAAGGTAATCGAAAGCTATGCCAACTTCTTCTGTAAGGCGACCGACCGGGTGACCGCCCACTTCCACGAGTGGATGACTTCGAGCGGAGGTCTGTACCTGCAGAAGCATTCGCCTTATGTCGCGTCGGTCTTCACGACGCACGCGACGGTCATGGGTCGCAGCATAGCCGGCAACGGCATGCCCCTGTACGGCGACATGCCCCAACTGAACGCCGACGACCTGGCCCGCCGGTTCGGCGTAGTCGCGAAGCACTCGCTCGAAAAGACGGCCGCAGCGAACTACGACTGCTTCACGACGGTCAGCAATCTGACGGCCAAAGAGTGCAAGTACCTGCTCGGCAAGGAGGTCGATCTGGTCACGCCGAACGGTTTCGAGGACGATTTCGTCTGGCCGCAGCCCGAGCTCGACGCCAAGCGGGCCGCCTCGCGCAAACAAATGATCGAAATAGCCGAAATCTGTCTCGGCATCCATTATGACACGGAGCCTCTGATCGTCGGCACCAGCGGCCGGTACGAATTCAAGAACAAGGGACTCGACGTGTTCGTCGACTCGCTGCTGAAACTCTCCGAATCGGCCTCGCTGCCGAGGCCCGTACTGGCCTACGTGACCGTTCCGGCCGGCAACCTCGGCCCGCGCAAGGATCTTCAGGCGCATCTGAAGGACTCCGGCTCGCCGATCGATCCGACGGTAATCCGCAACCTGACGCACTATCTGTCGGCTCCCGAGTGGGACCCGATCATCGGCCGGATCAAGAACTCCCGGCTGCAGGACCCCTCCTGTCCCGTGCAGCTGATCTTCGTCCCGTCGTACCTGAACGGCAACGACGGCATTTTCGACAAGCATTACTACGAGCTGCTGTGCGGCATGGACGTGACGGTGTTCGCATCGTATTACGAACCTTGGGGCTATACGCCGCTGGAAAGCATCGCATTCTCCGTGCCGACGATCACCACGTCGCTGACGGGATTCGGACAGTGGGTGGCCGAGAAACTCGACGAACACAAAGGGGTCGACGTCATCTCGCGCAACGATACGAACGACTCGGAGGTAGTCGAGAAGATCTCGGCCGTGCTGGCGCGTTTCAGCATGATGAACGCGGCGGAATACGACACCTACCGCGCCTCGGCGCTCGAAATATCGAAAATCGCGCTGTGGGAAAACCTGATCGAGTTCTACTACCGGGCTTACGATCGGGCGCTCGACCGGATGAACACGCGGACGCACCGCGCCATATACGACGGCGGCGGCGCTTTCAACGAGCAGATCAACTTCGTCAAGCAACAACTGGTTCCCAATACGCCGACATGGCGCCGGCTGATGGTCGAGCGCAAGCTGCCCGAGCGGCTGCATCCGCTCGAGGAGCTCTCCAAGAACCTGTGGTGGTCGTGGACGATGGGCGCCCACGAGTTGTTCGAGTATATCGACAACGAGCTGTGGATCCGGTGCGAGAAAAACCCGATCAACTTCCTCGACAAGCTGAAATACCCGCGGCTTCTGGCGCTCGAGAAAGACGAGGTTTTCCTCGGAAAAATGGACGCCGTGTACGCGCAGCTCAAGGACTACATGAAGGAAAAATCCCATGCGAAAGGACCCCGCATCGCCTATTTCAGCATGGAGTACGGACTGCACAGCTCGCTGAAGATATATTCCGGCGGGTTGGGCATTCTGGCCGGCGACTACCTCAAGGAGGCCAGCGACAAGAACGTGCCAATGGTCGCCGTCGGGCTGCTGTATCGCTACGGCTATTTCACGCAGAAGCTGTCAGCCTCCGGCGAGCAGGAAGTCAGCTACGAGGCTCAGAACTTCGCGAAACTGCCGATCAGTCCAGTCCGCGACGCGCAGGGCAACTGGCAGAGCATACAGATCGCCTTCCCGGGCCGGGTCGTCACGGCGCGCATCTGGCGCTGCGACGTGGGCCGCACGGAGCTCTACCTGCTCGATACGGACCACGACCTGAACCAGAGCGAGGACCGATCGATCACGTACCACCTCTACGGAGGCGACTGGGAGAACCGGCTCAAGCAGGAAATGCTGCTCGGCATCGGCGGTATCCGGGCGCTCAACGCGATGGGTATCCGTCAGGACGTATACCACTGCAACGAAGGGCATGCGGCCTTTACCGGCATCGAGCGTATCCGCAACCTGATCCACAACGACAAGCTCTCGTTCAGCGAGGCGCTCGAGGTCGTGCGCTCGTCGTCGCTGTTCACGACGCATACGCCCGTGCCCGCAGGACACGACGCCTTCCCCGAGTCGATGATCCGCCAGTACATGTCGCACTATCCCGACCGGCTCGAAATCACGTGGGACCAGTTCATCAATCTGGGCAAGACGAACCCCAACGACCCGAACGAGAAGTTCTCGATGAGCTTTCTGGCATGCAACCTGTCGCAGGAGGTTAACGGCGTCAGCTGGCTGCACGGCGAGGTGAGCAAGGAAATACTCGGCGGCATGTGGCCCGGCTATTTCAAAGACGAGCTCCACATCGGCTACGTGACCAACGGCGTGCATTTCCCGACTTGGTGCGCGGCGAATCTCAAGCGGCTGTACGCCAAATACTTCGGCGAAGGATTCCGCAATAAGGACTACCGGATCGCGGCATGGCAGAAAGTGCACGACATCACCGATCGCGAGCTGTGGGACGCCCGGCTCGTGCTGAAGAACAAGCTGATCGACCATATCCGCAAGCGTGTGAGCGATCCCAAGCAGTTCCGCTTCGACTCGCCCCGGCAGATGATCCGGATTCAGGAGTCGCTGCGGCCCGACGTGCTGACGATCGGCTTCGCTCGCCGCTTCGCGACCTACAAGCGGGCCAACCTGCTGTTCACGAACCTCGACCGGCTCGACAGCATCGTGAACAATCCCGAGCGGCCCGTGCAGTTCATTTTCGCCGGCAAGGCTCACCCGAACGACAAGCCGGGTCAGGACCTCATCAAGCGGATCGTCGAGGTGGCCGCCATGCCTCAGTTTACGGGCAAGATCATCTTCCTGCAGAATTACGACATGGAACTGGCCCGACGCATGGTGCAGGGCGTCGACGTATGGCTCAACACGCCCACGCGCCCGCTCGAAGCCTCCGGAACCAGCGGCGAAAAGGCCGTGATGAACGGCGTACTGCAATTCAGCGTGCTCGACGGCTGGTGGGTCGAAGGTTACAAGAAAGGCGGCGGATGGATGCTTCCGATGGAGCGCACGTTCGAGAATCAGGACTTCCAGAACGAAATGGACGCCGAAATGATTTACAACACGATCGAGGAGGAGATCGCCCCCCTGTACTACCGGCGCGACGAGAACAACGTTCCGCACGACTGGGTCGAATCGATCAAGGTCTGTGTGGCCGACATCGCGGCCAACTTCACGACGAACCGGATGCTCAACGACTATGAGGAGCGGTTCTACCGCAAGCTGCACGAGCGCCACGAGCGGATGGTCGCCGAGGATTTCCGGATGGCGCGCGAGATCGCGGCATGGAAGCGCCGCGTCAGCAGCGCATGGGACAAGGTGCACGTCGTGAACACCGAGCAGTTCAACATGGACAAGGAAGCCATCCTGATCGGCCACGGATACGACGTCGAGGTCGTCGTCGACATCGACGGGCTGCGGCCCGAGGATATCGGCGTCGAGATGATCCTCGCCGACCAGATCACCGACAACAAGGACGTGCGCGTCATCGCCAAGCGGGAGCTGACTTTCGTCCGTCAGGACGGGTCGCGCGCCTTCTACTCGGTTCGCTCGACCCCCGAGGCGACCGGGTCGTTCGACATGGCGATCCGCGTGTTCCCGAAAAACGACAAGCTGCCGCACCGGATGGATTTCGCGCTCGTCAAATGGGCCTGACATCCGGCATAACGGCATGGCGCCCGGACCGGAGTCGCGGCCGATGGCCGGGCACGTCTCTCTCTCCCGGACATCCCCGGTCCGGCGGGTCGCAGGCTCGGGCGGGGAGGACGTTTTTTCACTTGAATATGGCACAAAATTTTATTAGATTTACGGGTAGCAAACAAGAAAGGAACGGAAGTATGGCTGTCTTACATTTCGACAAGAACGAGCTGGGCAATCTGGAGTATTCGCTCCAGCGCGAGATGCTCAGTACGAACCGGGCCGGCGGGTACATGAGCACGACGATCGTCTGCTGCAATACGCGCAAGTACCACGGACTGATGGTTTGCCCGAAGGACGACCGGGACGAGAACAACTACGTCCTTCTGTCGTCGGTCGACGAAACCGTCGTCCAGCACGAGCAGTCGTTCAATCTGGCGATTCACCGGTTTCCCGGAGTCTACGATCCCCGGGGGCACAAATACATCACCGATTTCACCTACACGCCCGCGCCGGCCATCACCTACCGGGTCGGCGGCGTAATTCTCAAGAAGGAGCTGCTGTGGATCCACTCGCGGACGCAACTGCTGATCCGCTACACGCTGCTCGACGCCCGCTCGCAGACCCAGCTCCGGCTCCGGCCGTTTCTGGCGTTCCGCGACCGGCATACGGTCGGCCGCGCCAACATGGAGGCCGACGGCCGGAGCTATCCGATCGAGGGAGGAGTCCGCAACCGGCTCTACGAAGGCTTTCCGTGGCTGCACATGCAGATCGACGCGCCCAGCGAGTTCGTCGCGGCGCCGGACTGGTACTACAACTTCGAGTACGGCGAGGAGATCGCCCGGGGCTATCCGGGCCACGAGGACCTGCTCACGACCGGCTATTTCGAGCTCGACATCGCCAAGGGACAGAGCGTCATCTTCTCGTGCTCGACCGAACCGGTCGATCCGTCGACGCTCGACCAGGTCTTCGAGGAAGAGCTCTCGCGACGCTCCAATAAAATCGACTTTCTATCGTGCCTGCGCCACTCGGCCCGCCAGTTCATCGTCCGCAACGGCGACCGGACCGAGGTCGTGGCCGGCTACCCGTGGTTCGGGCGCTGGGGCCGCGACACGTTCATCGCGCTGCCCGGCATCACGCTGACCCAAGGCGACGACCGCTCGTGCCGCGAGGTGCTCGACACGATGGTCTCGCAAATGCAGGGGGGCCTGTTCCCGAACATGGGCAACGCGTACAACTCGGTCGACGCGCCGCTGTGGTTTTTCTGGACGCTGCAAGCCTACGAGCCTTTCGCGGGCGGACCGAGAAAGCTGTGGAAGAAATACGGCAGCCCCATGAAGGCGATTCTCGAGGCCTACCGCGACGGCGCGAACCCCTACGTGCGCGTCGACGACAACGCGTTGGTATGGGCCGCCCATCCCCGGTACGCGATGACGTGGATGGACGCCGTCGTAGACGGGAAGCCCGTCACCGGACGGGAAGGCTATCAGGTAGAAGTCAATGCGCTATGGTATAACGCCGTGCGTTATGCGCTCGAGCTGGCACGGAAAAGCAAAGACACGGCGTTCGTCGAACGGTGGGAACCGATGCCCGAACGAATCAGGAAGTCGTTCCTCGAACTGTTCTGGTACGAGCGCGAAGAGTTTTTGGCCGACTATGTCGACGAACACGGACAAAACACGTTCATCCGTCCCAACCAGATCATCGCCTGCTCGCTGCCCTACGGCATGCTCGGCGAGGGCATGAAGCGCAGCGTGATCGACACGGTCCGCCGCCACCTGCTGACCCCCAAGGGGCTCCGCACGCTCTCGCCCCGCAATCCGCTCTACGAAGGACGCTGCGTAGGCGACCAGCCGACCCGCGACCGGGCTTACCATCAGGGAACCGTATGGCCGTGGCTGCTGGAACATTACGTGAAAGCCTGCTTCGACATGCACGGGAAGGCGTTTCTCCCCGAAGCAAGGGACATGCTGAAGAATTTCGAGGAGGATATCAGCGTGAGCGGTATCGCGTCGATCAACGAGATCTACGACGGAGATCCTCCGCATAATCCTCGAGGGGCCGTCTCCCAAGCATGGAGCGTGGGTGCTATTCTGCGCATAGCGCAGATGATCGAAGCTTACGAAATAAAAAAATGACGGGGACGCCCCTCTTTGGAATGAAGCGTGCAGGCATACCGGTTATGCGCCGGGACGGATTTCCGGCTGCCGGGCTCCGGCAGCCTCTGGCTCCGTCTCCCCGGAGCTCGGCCACGGAGCCGACGGACAAGGAGACGGACCGTCGCTTTGCGGAAGCCTCCGAAGCGAAAGTCCATGCGACCTGAAACGGTCGCGAGCAAACAACGAAACGAAAGAAAAAAGACAATAACCATGAGAGTACTGATGTTCGGTTGGGAGTTCCCGCCCCATATAGCAGGAGGACTGGGAACCGCTTCCTACGGGCTGACTCGCGGGCTCGCCAAGCACGGCATCGAAGTGATTTTCGTCGTTCCGAAAGCCTACGGAGACGAAGATCAGCGTTTCGTGCGGGTCGTGAACGCCAGCGAGATCGAGACGCCTTTCGGCGACACGAGGGAGCAAGACGTGTGGGAGAAACTGACCTTTATCCATATCGATTCGAACATGGTGCCGTACGTCGCTCCCGAGGAGTTCGACTCCTATGCCGAGGAGTACCGCCGTACCGGCAGAACGATCCTCGATAAGGAGGGATGGACCGAACGGTACAGCTTCTCGGGCAAATACGGGGCCAATCTGATGGAGGAAGTCGCCCGCTACGCGATGGTCGCGGCCCAAGTAGCCCGCGATCTGGCCGGGCAGTTCGATCTGATCCATGCCCACGACTGGCTGACCTACTACGCCGGCATCGCGGCCAAGCGCGTATCGGGCAAGCCGCTGGTCGTACACATGCACGCGACCGAATTCGACCGCAGCGGCGAACACGTCAACCCTCAGGTTTACGACATCGAGCGGGCAGGCATGACCGAAGCCGACCGGGTGATCGCGGTGAGCAACCTCACGCGCAACATCGTGATCGAGAAATACGGAATCCCCGCCTCGAAGGTCGTCACGGTGCACAACGCCGTCCGCTTTTCGGCCAAGCAAGCGCAATCTCAGGAGCGAGGCGTAAACGACAAGATCGTCACCTTCCTCGGCAGGATCACCTACCAGAAGGGACCGGACTACTTCGTCGAGGCGGCGGCCAAGGTACTCCGAAAGACCCGCAACGTCCGCTTCGTGATGGCCGGCAGCGGCGACATGCTCAAGCACATCGTCCGCCGCGTGGCCAAGCTCGGCATCGCCGACCGGTTCCATTTCACCGGATTTCTCAAGGGAGACGAGGTGCAGCGAATGTTCGCGCTCAGCGACGTATACGTCATGCCGTCGGTATCCGAGCCGTTCGGCATCTCGCCGCTCGAGGCGATGCGGTCGAACGTGCCGGTCATCATCTCCAAGCAGTCGGGTGTAGCCGAAGTGCTCGACTACGCGATCAAGGTCGATTACTGGGATGTCGACGCGCTGGCCGACGCCATCTACGGTCTGGTGGAATATCCCGCTCTGGCGGAAATGGCAACGGAGAAAGGCTTGGGAGAGGTGACCAATCTCAAGTGGGAAAACGCCGCCGGCGAAGTCGCCAACGTCTACCGCAGCCTGCTGTAAAACGGATCGGAAATACAAAAAAGGAATACGCCATATGAAAACCATCTGCTTCTATTTTCAGGTCCACCAGCCGCTGCGACTGAAGAAATACCGCTTCTTCAACATGGGCAAGGACCATCTCTACCTGGACGACTACGCGAACCGGACGATCATGCAGAAAGTGGCCCGTCGGTGCTATCTGCCGATGAACGAGCTGCTGCTGAAGCTGATCCGCAAAAACGGCAAGAAATTCAAAGTCGCTTTCTCGATCTCGGGCATTGCGATCGAGCAGTTCCGGATGTATGCGCCCGAAGTGCTCGACAGCTTTCAGGCGCTGGCCCGCACCGGATGCGTCGAGTTTTTGGCCGAAACGTACGCCCACTCGCTGGCCTCGCTGGTCAGCGAGGAGGAATTCGTCGACCAGATTCGCCAACACTGCCGGACAATCGAACAGGAGTTCGGCGTCAAGCCGAAGGCTTTCCGCAACACCGAGCTGATCTATTCGGACCGTATCGGGGAGATCGTCGCCTCGCTGGGCTTCCGCACGATGCTCACCGAGGGGGCGAAGCACATTCTGGGTTGGAAAAGTCCGAACTTCGTCTATGCCAACGCGATCAACCCGAAGCTGCACTTGCTGCTGCGCAACTTCAAGCTCAGCGACGACATCGCGTTCCGCTTCTCGGACCGCAACTGGAGCGAGTGGCCGCTGACGGCCGACAAATACGTCGGCTGGCTCGCCAGCCCCGACATGCCGGGCGAGACCGTCAATCTGTTCATGGACTACGAGACCTTCGGCGAGCACCAGTGGGCCGAGACGGGCATTTTCGACTTCATGGCCGCCCTGCCCGCCAAGGTGCTGGCGACCAAATCGCTGAAATTCGCCACGCCGAGCGAAGTGTCGAAAAAATTCCAGCCCGTCGGAGTGCTGCACTCGCCTTACCCGATCTCGTGGGCCGACGAAGAGCGCGACGTGACGGCATGGATCGGCAACGAGCTTCAGAACGAGGCGTTCGACAAGCTGTACAGGCTCCGCGACAAGATCCGCGCGATCGACCATCCGGATTTCACCTATGTCTGGAATTTCCTGCAGGGTTCGGATCATTTCTATTACATGGCCACCAAATGGTTTTCCGACGGCGACGTGCACAGCTATTTCAATCCGTACGACTCGCCTTACGAGGCGTTCATCAACTATATGAACGTTCTGAGCGACTTCGAGATCGAGGTAGACAAGAAATACGGCGAAGCGATCCGGGCCGTTCCGGCCTGAGGCGCCGGCGCGCGGGCGAACGGGCGGGGCGGCTTCGGGCCGCTCCGCCCGTTCGGCGTATACGATAAATGGCCGTCGGGACGTTTTATATATCGGAAAATTGTTATATTTTTGTTGCTCAAAGCGAAACCGGCGCGGCCCGCCACTCGGCAAACAGCCGTCCGGGAAATCCGGCGCCCGCCGCACGCATTCAAACACATGGCTCAAGGAATGAAAAAAATTCTTTTGCTCCTCTCCGCCTCCGCGCTTCTCTGGTCGTGCGATCAGGGCAAGAAAGCCCGGATCGACGGCACGTTCTCCGGTTTGTCCCACGACACGGTTCTGCTGGAAATGGTGACTACGCAGCAACGGACCGTAGTCGATTCGACCGTCACGTCGCGCCAAGGGGATTTCAGTTTCCGGGTCGAACTGCCCGTCGCCGCGCCCACGTTCTTCAACCTGCTGTGCAACGGCAGCGTGATCCCGCTGATCGTCTCGCCCGGGGAGAAAATCGCCGTCAACTCGCTCTGCGACCTGTCGCACAACTATACGATCGAAGGCTCGCCCGACTCGGAAATCCTCATGGAATTCAACCGGTTCTACGACCGGAGCGTCGCCACGCTCGACTCGCTGTCGAGACTGTACGCCGCCACGCCGGCCGATGCGGCGCACGAAGTGCGCCGGAAGGAGATTCTCGATCGGTATACGCAGGATTATCTCCGGATCAAGCGCGAGCACATCAATTTCATCGTCTCGAACGCCTCCTCGATGGCCTCCATCTACGCGCTTTATCAAAGATTGCCGAACGACCCCTCGCTGTTCAACCCGCAGAGCGACATCGTCTACTACCGTATCGTCGCCGACTCGCTCGGACGGCGCTATCCCGATTCCCCGCACGTAGCGGCGCTGAACAAAGACATCGAGCGGCAGCAGACGGCGCTGAACATGGTCGAGGAGATCAACCGCAAGGCCGAGAGCCCGCAGAGCTATCCCGAAATCGAGCTGGAAGACCTGTTCGGCAAAACGCAGAAGCTGACCGAGAAGAACGGCCGCGTGATCCTCGTCGACTTCTGGTCGAGCCGGGACCCGCAAAGCGCCATACGCAACGCCGAGCTCAAAGAGCTTTACGAACGGTTCGGCAAGCAAACTCTGGCCATCTATCAGGTATCGCTCGACGAGGTAAAGGCCGAATGGATCGACGCGGTGCAGAAGCAGCAGCTTCCGTGGACCTGCGTATTCGACCCGCGCGGAACGGCCGGAATCGCCGCGATGAGCTACAACGTGCAATCGGTCCCCACCAACGTGCTGATCGACCGCTCGGGACGGATCGCCGGCAAGAACCTGTACGGAGAGCGGTTGAGCTCCAAAATCTCGGAACTCGCCAAGTAATGTACTATTTCGCGTCGGACACCCATCTCGGACTTCGCGTCGGCCGCACGGCCGACGACAGGGAGCGGCTGTTCGTCCGCTGGTTAGACGAAGTGTCGGCCGACGCCGAGGGAATTTTTCTGGTCGGCGACATCTTCGATTTCTGGTACGAGTACAAGCGGGTCGTTCCGCGCGGATTCACGCGCCTGCTGGGCAGACTGTCGGGACTGACCGACCGGGGTATTCCCGTCCATTTTTTCGCCGGCAATCACGATCTGTGGGCATACGACTACCTCCGTTCCGAATGCGGCGTCACGCTGCACAGAGGCCCTTTCGAGCTGTTCGACCTGTACGGACAGAAAGTGCTCGTAGGACACGGCGACGTGCTCGGTCCGCGCGGACGGGGCGGGCGCTTGCTGAGCGCGCTGTTCCGTTGTCGAACGCTGCAAAGGCTGTTCTCGGTCTGGCTGCACCCGAACTTCGCTATGCGCTTCGGGCAATGGTGGAGCGGCTCGAACCGTCTCTCCAAGCCGATCGCCCACACGTTCCGGGGCGAGCAGGAGCCGATCGTCCGCTTCGCAGCCGACTATTCGGCCGCCCATCCGGAGGTCGACCTGTTCGTCTGCGGGCACATTCACTGCGCGGAAATCTTTCCGCTCGGCGACGGCCGCCGGATCGCTTTCCTCGGCGAATGGATCGATTCGCCGACCTACGGCACGCTCGGTCCCGAAGGATTTGCGCTGCACTCTTATCCGGATAAAATCTGACACTTATGAAAGCATACCTCGACCTGCTCCGACATATCCAAGCGCACGGTACGGTGAAAAACGACCGGACCGGCACGGGCACGATCAGCACGTTCGGCTACCAGATGCGCTTCGACCTGAGCGAGGGCTTCCCCGTGCTGACGACCAAGCGGCTGCACCTGCGGTCGATCATCCACGAGCTGCTGTGGTTCCTGCGCGGCGATACGAACATCGCCTACCTGCGCGAGAACGGCGTGACGATCTGGGACGAATGGGCCGATGCCGACGGCAATCTGGGCCCCGTATACGGAAGCCAGTGGCGCAGCTGGCCGGCGCCCGACGGCAGGCATATCGACCAGATCGCGCAGGTCGTGGACCAGATCGAGCGCAATCCGGACTCGCGCCGGCTGATCGTCAGCGCATGGAACGTCGCCGAGATCGACCGCATGGCGCTTCCGCCGTGCCACGCGCTGTTCCAGTTCTACGTCGCCGACGGGCGGCTGTCGTGCCAGCTCTACCAGCGCAGCGCCGACGTCTTTCTGGGCGTTCCTTTCAACATCGCATCCTATGCGCTGCTCACGATGATGATCGCGCAGGTGACCGGGCTCGTTCCCGGCGAGTTCGTCCACACGCTCGGCGATGCGCACATCTATCTGAATCACCGCGAGCAGGTCGCCCTGCAACTGACCCGAACGCCCCGCCCGCTGCCCGTCATGCGGATCAATCCCGACGTGCGGTCGATCTTCGGTTTCCGTTACGAGGATTTCTCGCTGGACGGATACGATCCCTACCCTTCCATCAAAGCGCCGGTAGCCGTATGATCTCGATTATCGTCGCCATAGCCCGCAACGGCGTGATCGGCAACGGCAACGCGCTGATCTGGCGCATCGCCGAAGACCTGCGCCGGTTCAAGGCGCTGACGACCGGCCATCCCGTCATCATGGGCCGCAAGACTTACGAGTCGATCGGACGCCCGCTCCCGAACCGGACCAACGTCGTCGTCACGCGCCGCAAGGACTATCGTCCCGAAGGCTGCCTCGTCGCGGGATCGCTCGAACAGGCCGTCGGACTGTTCGACCCGTCCGAGGAAATCTTCATCATCGGAGGAGCGCAAATCTACGCGCAGGCGATGCCGATGGCCGACCGCCTCTACCTGACCGAGATCGACTCCGACTACGAGGGCGATACCCGTTTCCCGGAATGGAAGCGGGAAGAATGGACCTTGCTGTCCGAAGAGCGATACGAACGGGGAGAGAGGTACGACCGGCCGTTCGCATTCAGAAACTACATCCGCACGAAAGAATAGCTCGCCCGGCAGGATAGGATACGGATGCAGACCGGCCGTTCGGTCCCTTCCCATGTTTCGGAGCCGTCGTTTCTCAGCGACGGCAGAGAACGCACCGGGACTCGGTCTCTCTTTCCGTCCACTCCCTTATTATTCCTTCTGTTTCCCGTCCGCAAGGTTTTCCTCCTTACCGAAACGTCCCCCGCGATCTTGTCCGCCGCCAGCCGTTCGAATCGCATGGCACAGTTTATGACGCTTCCCACAGATATCCCGCCCGAGAGTGCGGAATACCGCCACAAACGCTATAAACTTTGCGACTATGAATAAGGACGTACAACAGGCGCCGAATTTCACCGAAGACCGGCACCTCGACCCGCTGGTCAAAGAATTTTTAAAAGGAATCAATGCCGGGAAGCCGGTCGAATCGCTTTCCAAGGAGGCCGCACGGCAAGTGCTCTCCGATGCCCAATCGTCCGTACAGGTAGATTTGTCGGGCATCGTGGAGTCGGAACAGACGATCACCGAAAACGGACTTTCCGTTCCGCTCACGGTCGTGCGCCCTCAAGGCTCGGCCGGCTCGCCTCCGTGCTTCGTCTTCATTCACGGCGGAGGATGGATTCTGGGCGACTACCCGACCCACCGGAGACTCGTGCGCGATCTGGTCGTCGCATCGGGATTCCCGGCCGTTTTCATCCGCTACACGCCCTCGCCCGAGGCGAAATACCCGCAGGCGCTGGACGAAATATACGCGACCGTACGTTGGATCGCGCGCAACGGCGCCCGAATCGGAGTCGACGGTTCGCGCATGGCGCTGGCAGGAAACAGCGTCGGCGGCAACATGGCGATCGCTACGGCTCTTCGCGCCAAACGGGAACAGGGACCGCAGATCAAGCTGCTGCTCCTGATGTGGCCCGTCGCCGACTCGTCGTTCGACACGGCCTCCTACGTCCGGTATGCCAAGCAGCGATTCCTGACCGATTCGCTGATGAAATGGATGTTCGACCAATACACGACCGACCCGCAGCAACGGCGCGAGGTCTATGTCTCCCCGTTGCGAGCCACGGACGACGAGCTTCGCGGCCTGCCGCCGACTTACATTCAGGTAGCCGAAAACGACATCTTGCGCGACGAGGGCGAGGCGCTCGGACGCAGACTGTCCGAGGCGGGCGTCGATGCGACGACGGTCCGATACAACGGAGTGATCCACGACTGGGGCATGCTCAATGGACTGGCCGCCCTGCATCAAACCCGCGCGCTCGTACTCAGCTCGGCCGCCATGATGCAGTACTATTTGGGAACGGACTATATCGGCGCGGACCGCTCGTACGAGGAGATCGACTTCATCTCGGAGCAGATCGGCTGACGCGATCTGCTCTCGCTAAACATGCCGGACGGGTTTTATCAAGCAGAAAACACATGGATCGTTCCGGCACGAAAAAAGAAAGGCTTTCTGAATCTCGATTCAGAAAGCCTTTCTTTTCATGGCCCACACAAACGTCCCTCAGGAATGGGATTTTCCTGTGCCAGACCGTTATATCAAATCGCGGACCGTTAGAAACGATAGCCGACACCGATCTGGATCACGCCGTTCTTAGGCGTATTGTCCTGGGTATCCCAAATTTTCGTCAGGCCGATGTTGTAGCGGAACGTCACGTCCAGCGGATCGAAAATGCGGTACGACACGCCCACGCCCCACGATACGTCGAAATTTTTCGCGCCGTCGATATCGGCTTTGACGGTAGTGCCTTCGGCTTTAACTTTTTCCCGTGCGTTGAGAAGGAAACCGAACTGCGGACCGGTCTCGAAATTCAGATTGTCGAGCACATAGAACTTACCCATGATCGGAATGTTCAGATAGTTCAGACGAGCACGGGCGTAATCGACACTGTTATCATCAACAGCGAATCCCTGACGGGAATAGATCACCTCCGGCTGAATGCCGAGCCAGTCGTTCACGTGGAATTCGGCGAATGCGCCGACGTAGATGCTGGCTTTCATTTTAGAATCGTCGATGTTGGAGACTCCCGAAACGTTCAGACCGGCCTTGACACCCCATTCGAAGCTGGGCATCTGAGCCGATGCGCCCGCAGCCATCATCAGGGCCGCAGCAGCCAAAATCATTTTCTTCATTTGCGGTAATTTTTAAAGTTTGAAATAGCGTTTGTCGATATTTCAACACAAAGCTATAATAAAAAATTGTAACTGTCAACGATTTTCGTGTTTGGGCAGAATAATTCCGGCCTCCGTAACGCAATTCTCATCTGCGAATCGAGAGGCGAAAAGCCCTGACGCCAAGGAAACGGGCTAATGCGCCTCGACCCAATTCGCTCCGACGCCGCACTCGGCGATCAGCCGCACGCGCAGCTCGGCCGCGTCTTCCATACAGCGCACGACCAGCTCGCGCACCTGTTCCTCCTCGCTGCGCAGCATGTCGATCACCAACTCGTCGTGCACCTGCAGGATGATCTTGGACTTCAGGCCCCGCCGGCCGAGCTCGCGGTGGACGGCGATCATCGCCAGCTTCATGATGTCGGCCGCCCCGCCCTGTATCGGCGCGTTCACCGCATTCCGCTCGGCCAGCGCGCGCACGACCGCATTGCCCGAGCGGATGTCGGGCAGCATCCGCTTGCGGCCGAACAGAGTCGCCACGTAACCCTTCTCGCGGGCATCGGCGATCACCCGGTCGATGTAGCGGCGTACGCCCGGATAGGTTGCGAAATAGCCGTCGATGATCTCCTTGGCCTCGGCCCGCGGAATGTTCAGCCGCTGGGCAAGCCCGAAGGCCGATATGCCGTAGATGATGCCGAAATTGGCCGTCTTGGCCCGGCGTCTCTGCTCGCGCGTGACCTGCTCGGGCGGTACGCCGAACAGCTTGGCGGCCGTCGCCGTATGAATGTCCTCGCCGTGCGAAAAAGCCGCGATCATGTCTTCGTCGCCGCTCAGATGGGCCATCAGGCGCAGCTCGACCTGAGAGTAGTCGGCCGACAGCAGCAGACGGTCGCCGTCCGAGGGGACGAACGCCTTGCGAATCTCGCGGCCCCGCTCGTCGCGGACCGGAATGTTCTGCAGATTCGGATTCGTCGAACTGAGCCGGCCGGTAGCCGTGACGGCCTGATTGAACGAGGTGTGGATACGCCCCGTGCGAGGATTGACCAACTGCGGCAGCGCCTCGACGTAGGTCGAAAGCAACTTGCGCAGCCCCCGGTACTCGAGGATCAGCCCGATGACGGGATGCCGGTCGGCAAGCATCTGCAGGTACTCCTCGTCCGTGCGATATTGCTTCGTTTTGGTCATGCGCGGCTTCGGATCGATCTTCATGCGGCCGAACAGCGCGTCGCCGAGCTGCTTGGCCGAATTGACGTTCAGCGACGGGTCTCCGGTCATTTCGCGGATACGATCCTCCAGACCGGCCAGCTCGGAGGTCAGCTCGCGCCCCGAGGCAGCCAGCGCCTCGGAATCGATCTTCACGCCGGTCATCTCGATGTCGGCCAACACGCGGATCAACGGTTCCTCGATGCGGAGATAAAGCTCCGTCAGTCCCGCTTCCTCGAGCCTCGGCCACAAGTGCCGCTTCAGCCGCAGCGTCACGTCGGCGTCCTCGGCCGCGTACCGGGCGCAACGCTCGACCGGAACGCGGTCCATCGTGATCTGGCGCGCCCCCTTGCCGATCAGCTCCTCGATCGGCACGGGCGAATAGTTCAGACAGATGCGCGCCAGATGATCCATGCCGTGACGCGATTCGGGATCGAGCAGATAGTGGACGATCATCGTATCGTAGAGCGTACCCCGCACGTCGATTCCGGCGCTGCGGAGCATCATCAGATCGAACTTGACGTTCTGGCCGATCTTGGCGATCCGCTCGTTCTCGAACACGGGGCGCAGGATCGACAACACCTGTCCGAGGTTCGCCGGATCGCACGGGACGTACCACGCCTCGAACGGCTCCACGGCGAACGACAGGCCCACGAGCCGGTCGCCGAACACGTCGAATCCGGTCGTCTCCGTGTCGAAGCAGAATTCGGACGAAGCCTCCAGCCTGCCGGCCAGCTCGCGCAGAGCCTTCTCGTCCGTGACCGTATGGTAGACATGCGGCACGGTGTCGATCGTCTGATAGGCCGGCGCATCGAAAAGCGATCCCTCCGCCGGCACGGCCGGAGTCTCCTGTGCCGAGAACAGGTCGCGGGCCGGAACGGCAGTCTTCGATTTGCTTTGCTGCGGGGAAGCCGGCTCGGACTTCTCTGCGGTCTCCGCGGCGCCCGGCCGCAGCTCGGCGAGGAAAGAGCGGAAGCCCAGCTCGCGGTACGCCTCGGCCAGCCGCTCCGTATCGGGAGCCTCCAGCCTCAGCTTCTCGGGCTCGAACTCGACGGGCACGTCGAGCCGGATCGTAGCCAGCCGCTTGGCCAGCATGATCTGGTCGCGGGCGGCCTCGATGTTGACCCGCTGCTTGCCCGAGAGAAGCTCCGTATGGGCCAGCAGGTTCTCGACGGTGCCGAACTGGCAGACGAGCTTGATCGCGCTCTTCTCGCCGATGCCCTGCACACCCGGAATATTGTCCGACGCGTCGCCCCACAGCGCAAGCACGTCGATCACGCGACACGGATCGTCGATGCCGTAATGCTCGCGTATCTGCTCGCAGCCGATGATCTCGATGCCGTCGGCCCCACCCTTGCGCTGTTTGTAAATCCGGACCGCGGGCCGGATCAGTTGCCCGTAGTCCTTGTCGGGCGTTACCATGAACACCTCGTAACCTGCGGCGGCCGCTTTCTGCGACAGCGTGCCGATCACGTCGTCGGCTTCGTAGCCGGGAATCTCGAGCACCGGAATGCGCATCGCCTCGAGCACCTGCTTGATATACGGAACCGACGCGACGATGTCTTCGGGCGTCTCGCTGCGGTTGGCCTTGTAGTCGGCGTAGAGCTCGTGACGGAAATTGCCTCCCGGCGGATCGAACGCCACGCCGAGGTAATGCGGCCGCTCGCGCAGGATCAGGTCCTTGAGGAACTTGACGAACCCGAACACGGCCGACGTATTCACGCCGGCCGCATTGCGCATCGGCCGTCCGATAAAAGCATAGTAGAAACGAAAAATCAATGCGTAGGCATCGACCAGAAAAACTTTCTCCATAAACCCTCCGGTATGAACGCGGCGAGAACGTATCTGCCGCTCGATTATGCGTTCGATGAGCGCTGTTTTCGCGGAGATTTCCCCGCCGGGAGGACGTCCCCGCTCCGATCCGTGCCGAGCACTCATGCCGCGCGGCGCCCGCATAAGACCGCTGCGCGAATGTCTCCGCCAGAACTCGGTCCTCTTTCAAAAAACTCAGTCAGAACAGGCCCGTCCTCCTACCGGAGAGCCCGTCAATATTCCGCACGGGAAATTTCATCTCCGCTTCTCACGGATTATCGCCCGCGAACCACTCGGCGAACGACGTGGCCGTCTCGTGCAGTCGGACGCTGTGCAGCGTCACGCCCTCGGGCAGACGCGCCGCGATCCGGGCAGCGAAGTCGGCCACCATATTCTCGCAGGTAGGCTGGTAATCGGTTACCTCCAGTTTCGAGTAGCGGGAGCGGAGAGCCTCGACGAGCCCGGCGTTCGACTCGGTGCGCCGCATGACCAGCGCGTGATCGTAACGTCCGACGATCTGCTCCGCGACGATCCGCTTCAAGTCGCCGAAATCGATTACCATGCCGCACTTCGGATCCGACGGATCGTCTTTCGGACGGCCTTTGACCGTCACGAACAGGCGATACGAGTGACCGTGTATCTCGCGGCACGGACCGTCGTAACCGTCGAGCGTGTGCGCCATCTCGAACGAAAATTCCTTTGTCAGACGGATAACGGCCATAATCTACTCGTCTCCCAAGTTAGGTATCTCGACCTGACGACCGAACGACTCGCTGAGCGAGATGAACGTCTCGGTCTGCGACACCTCGGGCAGTTGCAGGATATGGTCGAATATCGTGTGCATCAGGTGCTCGTTGTCCGTGCAGTAGAGCTTGACCAGAATGTTGTACTTGCCGGTAATGAAGTGGCATTCGGTAATCTCGGGCACCTGACGCAGCTTCTCGACCGTCAGCATGTTCTTGGTCGGGTCCGAAACCCGGATGCCGATAATGGCGCAGACATCGTAGCCGAGCGCTTTCGGATTGACCTCGAGTCTCGAACCCCGGATCACGCCGGCATCCTCGAGCTTCTTGACGCGCTGGTGGATCGCCGCGCCCGAAATACCGCACTCGCGCGCGATTTCCAGAAACGGCATCCGCGCGTTCTTGATCAGATACCCCAGTATTTTGCGATCGATCGCATCCAATGAAATCTTTGCCATAAATATTCCGTTCGTTAAGTTTAATATACTCCCCGACCGCCGAGCCGGGACTTCCGCCCGCTTCCGCTCCGCGGAGCTAACGTAGTACGCCCAGCTCGCGTCCTACTTTCACGAAAGCGTCGACGCAGCGGTCCAGCTCCTGCTCGGTATGCCCGGCCGACACCTGCACGCGAATCCGCGCCTGATCCTTCGGAACGACCGGGTAGTAGAAACCCGTCACGTAAATGCCCTCGTCCAACAGGCGTGCCGCAAAGTCCTGCGACAGCTTCGCGTCGTAGAGCATTACGGCGCAGATCGCCGACTGCGTCGGCTTGATGTCGAACCCGGCCGCGAGCATCCGCCCCCGGAAACGCTCGACATTGACCGTCAAGCGGTCGTGCAGCGCGTCGCTCTCGGAGAGCATCCGGAACACTTCGATCCCCGCCCCGACGACAGCCGGCGGCAACGAGTTCGAGAAAAGGTACGGCCGCGAACGCTGGCGCAGCATCTCGACGATCTCCCGGCGACCGGTCGTGAATCCGCCGATCGCGCCTCCGAACGCCTTGCCGAGCGTGCCGGTAATGATATCGACCCGGCCCCGGAGACCGAACAACTCGGTTACTCCCCGGCCCGTAGGCCCTACGACACCCGCCGAGTGGCACTCGTCGACCATGACCAGCGCGTCGTAGCGCTCGGCCAGCGCGCAGATGCGGTCCATCGGAGCGACATTGCCGTCCATCGAGAAGACTCCGTCGGTAACGATTACCCGGAACCGCTGGGCCTGAGCCAGCTTCAGGCAACGCTCCAACTCGTCCATGTCGGCGTTCGCATAGCGGTAGCGTACGGCCTTGCACAGCCGGACTCCGTCGATGATCGACGCATGGTTCAGCGCATCGGAGATGATCGCGTCCCGCTCGTCGAGCAGCGGCTCGAACACGCCGCCGTTCGCGTCGAAACACGCGGCATAGAGAATCGTGTCTTCCGTGCCGAAATAGTCGGCGATCGCGCCCTCCAATTGCTTATGGATATCCTGCGTGCCGCAGATGAAACGCACCGACGACATGCCGTAGCCCCTGCTGTCCATGGCCCGCTTGGCCGCCTCGATCAGACGGGGATGGTCCGAAAGCCCCAAATAGTTGTTGGCGCAGAAATTGATCACCTCTTTTCCTCCGGCCACCCCGATCGCCGCGCGCTGGGGCGAGACGATCACCCGCTCGCGCTTGTACAGCCCGGCCTCGCCGAGCGAGTCGAGCTCGGCGCGCAGATGCTGTTTCATTTTCCCGTACATGCCTCCAAGAAGTTAAATTATAAGCAAAGTTACATTTTTCCGGCAAAATCTTATAGCGGAATGCGAAAAATATGAATAGATTGCGTAACTTTGGAGAGTTCTTAAAGATATTTAAAAAGTTTAACCCGTAAATACAGACCGATTATGCAATCAATCGACACGTACGATTTCAAGGGCAAGCGCGCGATTATCCGCGTCGACTTCAACGTGCCCCTGAACGAGAAGCTGGAAATTACCGACGACACGCGCATCCGCGCCGCCATCCCGACGATCAAGAAAGTGCTCGAAAAGGGCGGCTCCGTCGTTCTGATGTCGCATCTGGGACGTCCGAAAAAGGGCCCCGAGGCCAAGTTCTCGCTGAGGAACATCATTCCCGGCATCGAGGCCCGTCTGGGCGTGAAAGTCGACTTCGCCGACGACTGCATGGGTGACGAGGCCGCGAAAAAGGCCGCTGCGCTGAAGCCCGGACAGGTGCTGCTGCTCGAGAACCTGCGCTTCTACGCCGAGGAGGAGGGCAAGCCCCGCGGACTGGCCGACGACGCCAGCGACGAGGAGAAAGCCGCCGCGAAGAAGGCTGTGAAAGCCAGCCAGAAGGAGTTCGTCAAGAGGCTGGCTTCATATGCCGACTGCTATATTAACGACGCGTTCGGCACGGCTCACCGCGCGCATGCGTCGACGGCACTGATCGCCGAGTATTTCCCCAATGACAAGATGTTCGGCTACGTGATGGAAGGCGAGTTGAAAGCGATCGACAAGGTGCTCGACAATCCGGCCCGCCCGTTCACGGCCATTCTGGGCGGTTCGAAGGTCTCGACGAAGATCAGCGTGATCGAGAACCTGATGAAGCGCGTGGACAACCTGATTCTGGGCGGCGGCATGACCTATACGTTCAAGGCCGCTCAGGGCGGCAAGGTCGGCACGAGTATCTGCGAACCCGACCAGTTCCGGACGGCCCTCGACATCCTGAAGAAAGCCGAGGAGCTGAACGTGAAGATCTATCTGGCCGAGGACGCCGTTTGCGGCAAAGAGTTCAAGAACGACACCGAGACGAAGATCTGCCCGTCGAACGACATTCCCGACGGCTGGGAAGGTCTCGACATCGGCCCGAAAGCGACCGAAGCGTTCTCGAAAGTGATCGCCGAATCGAAAACCATTCTGTGGAACGGCCCGGTAGGCGTATTCGAGATGGACAATTTCGCCAAAGGCTCGCGTGCGCTGGCCGAGGCGATCGTCGAAGCCACGAAGAAGGGCGCCTTCTCGCTGATCGGCGGCGGCGACTCGGTGGCGGCCATCAACAAGTTCGGCCTGGCCGGCGACGTCAGCTACGTCTCGACGGGCGGCGGCGCGCTGCTCGAATACATGGAAGGCATCGAGCTCCCGGGCGTGGCGGCTATCCGCAAGTAGCACCCGTTCCGGTTTCCTTATCTGCGGCGGTTCTCGATCGAGAACCGCCGCTTTTTCGTACTCTGCGACCGAGTCGCCGCAAACCCGGGACCAAGGAAAGGTCCGGACGGAAAATATCATCCGGATCAGTTGTACGCAATAATGCGACTACACATAAAAGCATATCGGGACTCCTTGGGAGCGTACGAACGGGAAGCCGGACACAAAAAGACAACCCAACCGACCGGATTCTATTCTCTCGACAAAGTCGGATCGATGCCGCCGTCGGCAGGAACGAACCCGCAGCGACGAATAACCGCCGCAGGAGATCGGCCCATGCGCCGCCCGGAATCCGGCATGGCCCGCTGCATCCGGTTCCGGACGAAAAAAACGGATTCGGTCCGGCGGGCCCGCGGAAGCGATTTTTCACGGGAAACGACCGCCGGCAAAAGATCGGGCCGCTGGGTGCTTCCCTGCGGCCCGACAAACGTTGCATCGCCGCAACCGGCCCTACTTGCTCAGATTAATGATCGAAGCGACCATGGCAGCCAGCGAAGCGGTCGAAGACATCATGCCTATCGTGTTCGCCAGTCCGTTGCCTTTAGGCTCCTGCTTCATCGGAACGACGATCTGGCACCCGGGCTCCACCGCAGGATACCGTTTCCAAAGGAACCCTCCGCGCGTCGAGGCCACTTTCCCGTTCATGTACACGATGAACGGACGACGACGGGCCCTCTGCTTGAAACCGCCGGCCTGAGCCACATAGTTTTTCAGTTTCTTCCCCTCGTACGCGACCGAGTTCTGATACAGCACGGCGCCCGATATGCGCACGGTCCCGTTATATTTCGGCACGAACAGACGGTCACCTTCCTGCAGGACGATGTCCTCGCTGCTTCCGGGCTTCTTCACGGCCTGCTCCACGTCGACTCCGACCGAATAATATTCGGGAATCTCGACGGTTTGCTCCGCGACCGAATCACGCCCTTTGTTCGTCTGCGCAATTTCGAGCGTAGCCTTCACTTTCGCCATCTCGTCGGGCGTGAGCTTGCGCTGCACGCTGGCTCCGCGCACATAAGCCTCCTCGGTGAATCCGCCGGCCTGACGCACCAGATCGGACAACCGCTGCGATGCCTCGGCCAGCACGTACTGTCCGGGGAAAAGCACCTCTCCGTCGGCTTCCGCGTTCCTCTGCTCGGAATAGCCGGGCGAGCGCCGGACATACACCTCGTCGAACGGCTGCAACACGAACCTCTTGTCGGCCGGAGCGATCGCCAGATCCTCCGAAATGTCGAACAGGAAAGTTTCGGCCCGCCGGGGCGAATAGGACGTGGAAGTCGGGTCCTTGATCCGCCGCGCCACCTCGACTCTCGCCCGGGAAGCCGACTCGCGCAGCCCGCCGCACAGCACGATCACGTCCTCGACGGTCATGCCGTCGCGGTAATCGAGCGTCTGAGGCGCGTTCACCTCGCCCCGGACCGTCACGGAATAATCCTCCCTCAGGTCGAAAACGTTCGGAATGTATACTTCGTCGCGGTTGCGCAGCTCCACGTCGGTCCGACCCGACGCCACGTCGCTCACGACGAACGGAATAACGGTATAGATACTGGTCGTGCTGTCGAACCGCGAAATCTGTCCCCGCGAGGCGAACTCGCTTCCGCGCAATCCCTCGGCCTTGGCGATCAGCTGCGAGAGCGTCCGAACGTCCGGCCCGAGCTCATAATTCCCCGGACGCCATACGGCTCCCCGGATGGTCAGCATATTGGAATAGGTCGGCAACACGACGTCCACATGGAGCGAGTCGCCGTCCATCATCGGGAAGGCGTCCAGATCGGCTTTTTCCACCGTGACCAGACTGCGTTGGCGGCCGCTCTTGCGGTATACCGTCAGCCGCTCGGCGTAAGCGTCTCCGGTAAAACCTCCGGCGTACTCGATCAGCTTGCCCAGCGTCTCGCCCTTCTTCAGTTCATAGATACGCTCGCGCTTCACCTTTCCCCCTATGGCGACATAGCTGTCGTACGGAGGCACGATAATCATATCGTTGTCCTCGAGCAGGATATTGGTTTCGTACTTTCCGTTGACCAGATAGTCGTAAACGTCCAGATCGGCGACCTTCCGGCTGTTGCGATAAACCTGAATGCAACGCAGCGATCCGATGTCGTTGACACCTCCGGCCGAATAGATCGCATTGAACACCGTAGCCAGCGACGGCAGCGTGTAGGTCCCCGGCACGGCGACCTCGCCCGAGATATTCACCTTGATGCTCCGTATCTCGCCCAGCGAAACCCGAACCTGTCCGCTCATGATCCGATCGACTTTCGACTGGATGCGCTGCTGAGCCTGCTCGATCGTCAGACCGGCCACGGAGACCGGACCGACGCCGGAAATGCTGATGCTGCCCTCGGGCGAAACCCGGTGCTTCATCGTCGACTCGGCGTCTCCCCATACCTCGACGACCACTTCGTCGCCGGCGCCCAGCACGTAGTTGGGCGGCGTCGGAATATTATAGCTCGGGGCGAACGTCAGGTTCCGGGCGGAGAAAATCTCCCGGCCGAACACCGACGCGCGCGGGTCGACGGACATGATTCCGAGGCGCGTCACCGAATCGGTGTCCGGGTCCGAGCGAACCACTTCGCTGCCCTGCGCCTGCGTCGACGAAGGCCGGCCGCTTCGTTCGTTCCGTTCGGCCAGCGCGGCATCGATCTGCTCTTGGGTGGCCCCCATGGCTTTGGCCCGCTGGATCATGGCAGGCGTGACCTGCTGCGCCGACAGGCTGCCCGCGTACAGCGCCGCCGCGAAAACGACGCATCGCATGAGTTTGACTATCCGGTTCATAAGCATATTATTCTCATTTTTTTGAAAAAAGGCAAGCGGCGGACCGCTACGCCTTTCCTTTACGCTCGCGCCGATCGCCCATCCGGTCGAGCTGCCAGACCAGCAGCACCCCCAACAGCAGGTCGATCCCGAAAAGCAAGTTGATATTGACGTTCTTCATCAGCACGTTCATCAGGATGAAGCAAGTCTGCATCACGATGATCAGCATGGCGCTTTGGAAATGGGTGAGGCCGAGACGGAGCATCTTGTGATGGATGTGCCTTTTGTCGGGATAGAACGGCGAAAGGCCGGACGCGATCCGGACACAGAACACGCGTAGCGTATCGAAAGCCGGAATGAAGACGATACCCAGAAAAACAGCCGGCGTCGCCTGTATGCCGAACATATCCGTATTGATATTCAGGTTGTAGAATTTCAGACCGAAAAAGGCTATCAGAAAGCCGAGCGTCAGCGAGCCGGTATCTCCCATGAAGATTTTCATTCGGCGTCCCAGCACGTTGTAAAAGAAAAAAACGCTCACCACGCCCGCGATGCCCATCGCCATCATCCCGTACACATACAGATGATTCCAGCAGAACCAGCCGCCGAAAGCCCCCAACGCCAGCAGGGCCAGCCCCGAGCAGAGCCCGTCGATGCCGTCGATCAGGTTATAAGCGTTGACCAGCAGGACGGTCACCAGCACGGTCAGCACCCACCCGACGGACGACGGAATGTGGTACAGACCGAACAGTCCGCCCAGATTCTCGATTCCCACGCCGCCGTAAATCAGCAGCACGCCGACCAGTATCTGCGCCACGAACTTCGGCTTGTAGGAGAGGCCGCTCAGATCGTCGGCCAAACCGACGAAGAAAAGCAGCGTCCCGCCCGCTATGACGAAAAACAGTTCTTTGAACGCCGCCGCCTCGACAGGCGATGCGGCTACGGTCAGCCCCTGATAGTAGCACATGCCCAGCAACAGAGTCACCGAAAAAAGAAACGACGGGAAAAACGAGACTCCTCCCAAACGGGGAACGTTTCCATGATGGGACTTGCGCGCGGAAAGCTCGTCGAAAAGCTTTTTCTTTTTCGAGATCAGGATAATCTTGGGTATGGTCAGCCACCCGGACAAGGCCGAAATGACGAAAGTCAGGATGACGAAAATTTTCAGTTCCATTGACCGGTTTGTAATACGCCTTGCAAAAATATAAAAATAGTTTCAGAATACCGCCTTGCGCCGGGCGATAAATTTCACGCCCCGCCCCTCACGCACCGCGCCGTCCGAACCCGGGAAATACCCCGACGCACGACACGGCCGATTCGGAACATTTGACTATATTTGTTCACCGTTCGCGGCCGACGGATACCCCAAAGAGAGCCCGGCCGAGAACAAGAACATCAAAAACCGTTCAGAAAATGAGAATAGCAGTGGTAGGAAGCGGGTATGTCGGACTCGTCTCGGGCGCCTGTTTTTCGGAAATGGGCGCCGAGGTGGTCTGCATCGACACGGACGCCTCGAAAATCGAACAGCTCAAGAACGGGCGGATTCCGATCTACGAGCCCGGACTCGACGCGATCGTGCAGAAGAACATGCAGTCGGGACGGCTGAGTTTCGAGACCGATCTGGCCTCCTGCATGGACGGCATCGAGATCGTATTCATCGCCGTAGGAACCCCTCCGGACGAGAACGGCGACGCCGACCTGCGCTACGTGTTCGAAGTGGCGCGTACGTTCGGCTCGGCAGTCAAGGAATATGCGCTGCTGGTCACCAAGAGCACCGTTCCGGTAGGCACGTCGCGCCGGATTCAGCAGGTCGTGCGGCAGGAGCTCGCCCGCCGGGGAGCCGAAGTCGAATTCGACGTGGCTTCCAATCCCGAGTTTCTGAAAGAAGGCAGCGCCATCAAAGACTTCATGAGCCCCGACCGCGTAGTGGTCGGAGTCGAGAGCGAGCGCGCGAAAGAACTGATGAGTCGGCTGTACCGCCCCTTCCTGCTGAACAATTTCCGGGTAATCTTCATGGACGTCACCTCGGCCGAGATGACCAAATACGCCGCGAACAGCATGCTCGCCACCCGCATCAGCTTCATGAACGACATCGCCAACCTGTGCGAAATCGTCGGAGCGGACGTGAACATGGTCCGCAAGGGAATCGGCAGCGACGCGCGCATCGGAAGCAAGTTTCTTTACCCGGGCTGCGGCTACGGCGGTTCCTGCTTTCCAAAAGACGTCAAAGCGCTGATCCGAACGGCCGAGAAGCACGGCTATCCGATGGAGGTCCTCTCGGCGGTCGAGCGGGTCAACGAGCGGCAGAAACGGGTGCTTTTCGACAAGCTGACCAAGCGTTTCGGCAGCGATCTGACGGGGCGGAAGATCGCCTTGTGGGGGCTGGCTTTCAAACCCGAAACGGACGATATGCGGGAAGCCACGTCGCTCGTGCTGATCGACCGGATTCTCTCGGCGGGAGGAACCGTAACCGCCTACGATCCGGTGGCTATGGAAACATGCCGGACGCGCATCGGCGACCGTATCCGCTATGCCAAGGAGATGTACGAAGCCGCCGTAGACGCCGATGCGCTGATTCTGGTGACCGAATGGAAGGAATTCCGGCTTCCGGCATGGCAGGTCGTCGAGCGCGTCATGCGCACCCCGGTGCTTTTCGACGGACGCAACATTTACGACAAGAAAGAATTCGCCGGCACGCGGATCGAATACCACTGCATCGGAGGATAGCCTTTCCGGCAGGAAGGCGGACGGAAACGAGCGGAACAAAAAAATTCCCGGAGACTCTCTCTCCGGGAATTTTTCGTGAAGAATATGCGGTAAGTGTCAGAATGACAAACCCACCCGGAGACCGAAATTACTCAGTTGGTCCATTTTGAAATTGAGCGTCGTGCACTTGTTGGTCGCATAACTGTAATACGCGGCCACATGGACTCCGATCCGGTTCTGGTTGAACGGGCAGACGTTCAGGCCCAACTCCGGGGAAACAAAGAATCCCCAAGTCTTCTCATAGGCCTCGAGCACGTAAAAATAGGAAGAGACCCGGGCATAGTTGGCCCCCACCTTCACCGCCACGTAGGGTTCCAGCACGCGCCCCTGCGTAAAGCGATAGCGGCCCGTAACGCCGAACGGCAACTGGAACACCGAATGCTGCTGGTCGGTCGTGATAGCTCCGGTTCCGCCGATGGGAAAAGTCTGGCGGGGAATGTACTTGTTATTGGTATGGAACGCGATGAAAGCGCCCAGACCGACGTTCGACGGGAAGTAATAGCCGCCCTCGAAATTCATGCCCCAGCCGCTCGACTTGTCGGCATAGCTGTCGCCCAGCGGCCAGTTGTACTGCCAGTCGATATTGAAATAGCCGTTGTAAAGTATCTGCGAATGCCCCGTGGCAGGCAGAGAAAGCGCCACGACGACAGCGGCGACGAACCCGAACAGTTTGCTTTTTATGTTTTTCATGATAATATTGCGTTTTATCGTCTGTTAATGAATTGGCTTATTGGGCTAAAGCGGTAATATTCAGATAGGGCGACTGCACGAACGACTGGTCGATCGCCTGAACGGCCAGCGCCGTGTTGATCGTGTTCGAGCCGGTCAGCAGTCCGCTCATGAAGGAGTTCCACACGACAGTAAGTTTCTTTTCCTGTCCCTGAGGAACGCGCAGGTCGACCATTTCGGTCAGCAGCGATCCGACGTGGTAGCTGTACACGATATTATAGGGGTAATACCAGTAGCCCCAGTTGCCCCAATAACCCGGGCCCCAGTAGCCGGGATAGCTGTCCCACCAGTAGGGATAGCTGTACCCCACGAAATACTGCGTGCTCTGAACATAGCTGATCTGCAGTCCGAGAGCCGCCTCCGCCTTGGTAGCGACACGGGTATAGCCGAAACTCTGCATGTTCTCCTCATAGGCTTCCAGATAGGGAGCGGCTTGATCCCCCGTCCAGTATTCAGCCTTGTCCTCGTTGCCGATCACCAACACGCTGTCGGGCATGTAATAGTTTTTCATGTTGCTGAACTCCGTGCTCTTGTCGTAGTTGGTAAATACGAGAAAATCGCTGCTCAGCTCCGACAGATCGGGCTCTTCCCTGCAGGAGGTCAGAGCGAAAACGGCCAATAGAATGTAGACTAATTTTTTCATACTCTTTTTATTAAAAGTTTTTAAATAGGTATTTCGCGGTACGTTACGGACTACCTTTCAAAATCCGTTCCACAATTCGCCGGGCTGTCGTTTCACAATGAGCCCGTTAGCACGGCCCTGATCCGACGCCTATCCGATGGCGGCAAACGGCCGGGCGGACCGCATGCGAGCCTTTCGTTCCCTGCTCTCGAACTCCGACGGCCGGACTTTCGCCCGGCTGCACGGCAACTTGCAGGGAAAGGCTTTCCGGGTGCCCCGTCGCAAGCGACGGCCTTCTCCGTTCTGGCCGATCCTTCCTTTTTATAATCCGAAAAGACTTTTCGCGCGAGCCGCTTTGCACGCAAACGTAAAATGAAGTATATTTGGTACGGCTCGCCCCGGACGCATATCCGGAAACCGGAGCCGTTCGTCCCATTCATCCCGTAGCCTTATGGTGCTGAACGCCGGAAATATCTTATTGGTCGGAGCGGTCTTGCTGTTCGTGAGCATTCTCGCGGGGAAAGCGGGCTCCAAGTTCGGCGTTCCCGTCCTGCTGCTGTTTCTGGGCGTCGGCATGGTGTTCGGCAGCGACGGGCTGGGCATTCAGTTCAACAGCCCGACGATCGCCCAGTTCATCGGCATGATCGCGCTGAGCGTCATCCTTTTTTCGGGCGGCATGGACACGAAGTTCAAGGAAATCCGCCCCGTGCTGGGTCCGGGCATCATACTGGCCACGCTGGGCGTGATGATCACCACGGCCATTACCGGAGGAATCATCTTTCTTGTCACGCGCTACTTTTTCGGATCGATCACGCTGACGCTTTACGAGTCGCTGTTGCTGGCAGCCGTCATTTCGTCGACGGACTCCGCCTCGGTCTTCTCGATTCTGAGAAGCAAGGGTCTGAGGCTGAAGGAGAATCTCCGTCCGATGCTCGAATTCGAGAGCGGAAGCAACGACCCGATGGCCAACATCCTGACGATCCTGTTCATTCAGGTCATTCAAGTCGGCCACATGAGTTTCGGACACTCGGCCGGCGTACTGCTGATGCAGATCGGCGTCGGCGCGGTCGCCGGCTACGTGCTCGGCCGCATATCGCTCTTCTTCGTCAACCGGCTCGACGTCGACAACCAGTCGCAATACCCGATCCTGCTGCTCGCGCTGGTATTCTTCATCTTTTCGTTCACCGACCTGATCGGCGGCAACGGCTATCTGGCCGTCTATCTCGCCGGTCTGGTGATCGGCAACAGCAAGATGCCGCATCACCGCAGCACGACGACCTTTTTCGACGGTATCGCCTGGCTCGCCCAGCTGGTCATGTTTCTGACGCTCGGCCTGCTCGTCAATCCGACCGAGCTGCTGCCCGTCGCAGGCATCGGACTGCTGATCGCCGTCGCGATGATCCTGATCGCCCGTCCGGCTACGGTCTACCTATGCCTGCTGCCTTTCCGCAAAATCTCCGGCCGGGCCAAAGCCTACGTGTCATGGGTCGGACTGCGGGGAGCCGTGCCGATCATCTTCGCCACCTATCCGCTCATCGCCGGAATCAACAATGCCAACCTGATCTTCAACATCGTGTTCTTCATCACGATCATGTCGCTCGTCATTCAGGGGACCACCGTAGGCTATATGGCCGGAAAGCTGAGAATGGTCGACGATTCGGAGCCTGCCGCCCTGAGCTTCAGTTTCGAGGAACTGCCCGACGAAATCAAGTCGACGCTGTCGGAAACGGAAGTGACCGCCGACATGCTAGCCTCGGGCGACCGGCTGATGGACCTTCCGCTTCCCGACGACGAACTGGTCGTCACGGTCAAGCGCGACGGCGCCTTTTTCATTCCGAACGGTCGCAGCAAGCTCTGTCTCGGCGACAAGCTGCTCGTAATCTCCCACAGCGAACGCGGCCAGATCCTGCAAACGAAATAGACGCCGCCGGCATGCGCTCTTGCAAGCGATCGCTAACGATTCTGCGCTTTTTCTCTCCGCGAAACGTGGAATTCCTCCACATCTTTCCACAAATCTCCCCAACCCGAGGCAAGCCTCCCTTCCGCCGCAACGCCAAACCAACAAACTATAAATCAACATAATAAAAACGAAACCGACAAAAATATCATGCTCCGGTACGGTTTTTCTTCCTTGTTTTTGTCGAAAGCAAAGAACAAGTAGAAAGAATTTTTCAAACGCCAAAGCCATGAAAAAGGTCGTATTCGCGGCTGCCGTACTCGCAGCCATCGTTTCAGCAACCGGAACCGCTTCAGCCGTTTCATCGTCCGTTTTTCCGATCACCGCACAAGAGGGCTTTATCCGCATCGCGCCGAGCGACCTGCCGCAGGCCGTCCGCGACGCGCTGGACAAAAAATATCCGGGCAGCTTCATCGAGGAAGCCTACAATGACGCAACCGCTTCCCTTTACAAAGTAATCGTAAAGAGAAGCGACGGCTGGTCGGCCACGATCATCCTCGACAAAGAGGGCTTCATACGGCAGGCATCCGAAACGCCGGCAGCCTAAGGAGCCGCGCTCCGAGCCGCCCCGCGCATAGAAAGCCGAAATACGCAGGATCTCATCCGTTCAACCCTTACGACAAGAACTCATGAACAAGCTATTGTTTACTGTGGCCGCACTGATTACCGCCGCATGGACGGCCCCCGTCTCCGCATACGCCCTTGCAGGAAACGCATCGACGCAAGCAACGGCCGTCCGAACGGGATTCGTCGAGATCGACCCGAGCGAGCTGCCTCAGGCCGTGCGTTACGCAATCGCCTCGCGGTACGCAAGCTCATCGATCGAGAAAGCCTACGCCAACGCCGGGATCAGGCTGTACAAAATTACCGTACCGAACCCGAAAGGGACCGAAATCACTCTCCTTCTCGACGCTCAGGGAACGGTTATGGACCTGGTCGAACGAAGTGCCGGCCCGTCCGTCCCATAAAAGAAAATCCCCGCCCCGACCGCAGGGGAAAGCCCGACGGTCGCCCGGCGAAACCGGACCGCCTGCCGAAGGCCTGTTTGCGAACAGGCCTTTTCTTTATACGATTATTGCTATCTTTGCAGGCGAAAAACATTACGAAAAGAATCCGATGACAAAGGTGCTGATTGTAGAGGATGACGTCGCCTTCGCCCTCATGCTGCGGACATGGTTGTCCAAGAACGGATACGAGGCGGAGAGCGTCGTCAGTGCGGAGCAGGCGGTCAAGCGGATGGGGGAGTGCGTGTTCGACGTCGTGCTGTCGGACCTGCGCCTGCCCGACCGCGACGGCATCACGCTGCTCGAATGGATACGGCACAAATCGCCTCACAGCGAAGTGATCATCATGACCGGCTACGCGAACGTCAGCACGGCGGTGGCGGCTATCAAACTGGGAGCTTTCGATTATCTCGAGAAACCGGTCAACCCCGAAATACTGCGCGAGAAAATGACCGCTGCGGTCATGCGGCACGAACAGCGCCGCTCACGGCCGGAAACGCAGTCCGCTTCGGAGCCCGGAACGGCTATCGTATGGGGACATAGCGAGGCGTCCGCCAAGCTCCGGGACCACCTGTTGCTCGTCGCACCGACCAACATGTCGGTCCTGATCACGGGCGAAAGCGGTACGGGCAAGGAATACGCGGCCCGCTTCATCCACGCCAACAGCAAGCGGAAAACACGTCCGTTCGTCGCCGTCGACTGCGGCGTGCTCTCGCGCGAGCTGGCCGCCAGCGAGCTGTTCGGACATGCCAAAGGAGCCTTTACGTCGGCCGTTTCGGACAAAAAGGGCGTCTTCGAGACGGCGGAAGGCGGAACCGTTTTCCTCGACGAGATCGGCAACCTGCCTTACGACGTACAGGTACAACTGCTCCGCGCGATTCAGGAACGCGTGATCCGTCCCGTCGGCAGCGTGAGGGAAACGGCCGTCGACGTACGGATCATCGCCGCGACGAACGAGAACCTGCTCGAAGCGATCCGCGAGAACAAGTTTCGCGGGGACCTGTTCCACCGTCTCGACGAATTCACCGTGCAGATTCCCCCGCTCCGGGAACGGAAAGAGGACATACCCGCTTTCGCCGAGTCGTTCCTGCAGGACGCCAACCGCGAGCTGGAAAAGCAGGTCGAAGGATTCGACGCCGAGACCGCCGCATGGATGAACCGCTACAAATGGCCCGGCAACCTGCGCCAGATGCGCAATGCGATCAAGCGGGCCGTTCTCTTCTGCAAGGGGCGCATCGTCACGATAGCCGACCTGCCGGAAGAATTGACGGCCGACGCGGAGAGTATGCCGGAGCCGCCCGCTTCGCCCCTGTTGCGCAAGGTCAACGAGAAAGAGCAGATTCTGGATGCGCTGCGTCGCGCGAGGAACAACAAGAGCGAGGCGGCCCGTCTGCTGGAGATCGACCGGAAAACCCTGTACAACAAGCTCAAGCTGTACGGTATCGAGCTATAGCGAGCCGGACATTCTTCCGAGGATTCGCTTCGCCGAGCCGATCGCGCGTTCGACCAGAAAAGATATTCGCGCCGGTTCCGCCGAGGAACCGCTCTTTTCCAATTCTTCCAGATCGGCCGCCGTTCGGTCGGCATGCAGCTGACGAAACATCGGCAGCATCCGGTGAGCCAGCTTGGCGAGCGACGGCCAGTCGCGGGAGGCCTCGTATTCTTCGAGCAGTTTCAGGCTGTCGCGCGTAGAAGACACGAAAGTCTCCACGACCGTCCGGACCGCCTCCTCATCGCCATTCATCATCTCCCGGAGTTCGCCCAAATCGTATCCCGGATCGGGAGACGGCATACCGGCGATCGTTTTCAGCAGCTCGCTCTGCGTGAATGGTTTGCGCAACACGGCGTCGAACCCGTCGCTCTCTTTCTCCAGACGGTCGGAAGCCGAGACGGCAATCACGGGCAACCTCCGCGCCCAGTCCTCCGAAGCGGAACGGATCGCCGAGAGCAGCTGATAGCCGGAAAATCCGCCCAGCTGAATATCGGTCAGCACCATATCGACATCGGCCAGCTTATCCACGCACTGCTCCAACCGATCACAAAAGCAAACCCTGTGACCGGCCGATTTCAGTATTTCGCCCAACATGGCTCGTTGCGAGGGATCGTCCTCGACAACGAGTATCGAACGAGGAGTGACCCGAAGGGGAGCCTCGGCCGGGACAGGCTTCGGAATTTCGGAAACGGAGACGGACAGCACGGGTATCGAGACCCGGAAAACGCTCCCCTCGCCGATCCGACTGTCGAGCTCCAACGTTCCTCCCAGCAGCTCGACCAGACGCGACACGACGGCCAGCCCGAATCCGCTGCCCTCCTTGCCGGCCGTATCGGCCCTCGAAAACTCGTCGAATATCCTCTTCTGCTCTTCCGGCGCAATGCCGCACCCCGTGTCGCTCACGGCGAATTCCAACCGTAGCGGCACACCGTTCCCGTCTCCGGACCGAACGACTGCCGAAAGCGTTACCGACCCCCGGTCGGTGAACTTCACGGCGTTGGAGAGCAGATTGATCAGTATCTGCCTGATTCGGGCCGCATCAGCCTTGACGTACATGCCCTTCTCCGCGCGGTTGTCGCTTACGAGCGACACGCCCTTTCTCTCCGCCGAGGGCACGAACATGCCGAGGGTCTGATCGAATAGCGGGAATACCTCGAAAGGAGCCGCGTCGAGGGTCATTTTGCCCGTTTCGATCCGGGAATATTCGAGCAGATTGGTCAGCAGCTCCATCAGATGAGCCGAACTGTATCTCATGCTGGCCGTGTAACGCGCCACCTTATCGGGAGAAGGATTCGACGACAGCAGCTCGACGTAACCCATGATCGAATTGAGCGGGGAACGAATATCGTGGGAGATCGACAGCAGCAGCCGCTGCCGGTTCTCCATCAGGTCCTCCGCCTTGCGCCGGGCCTCCTCAAGGGCCTGTTTATAACGTTTGCTTTTATTTATATCGCTGAATATCAGAGCAACGAAAAGAAGCACTATGCACAACGCACCCAACGCGATCCCCAGCACGGACTCTCCCGCACGCTTGAGCGTCCGGTCGCGAGTACCGATCTCGTCGAGCGCTGCCCGGATGTTTTCGTCGTTCATCTTCTGCAAAAGCAGCGTAGCCCGATCGTTGATCGTCTGATCGATCAGCATCAGCGTATGCTGCTGCTGCCGGATAGCCTCCGCAGTCCGGTCGCGCCGTCTGGAAGGTAACGCCGGCTTCGCCTGCAATCGAGCGCCGCCTACATCTGACGGCATCCTTTGCGAAACAACGGGAGCGAGCGTATCGACAGGCATCTCGCTGCTCCTCGGCATCTCTTTGAGCGTGTCTCTCGCCGTCATGAGAGGCCCCGCGAAACGCCGCCAAAACCGGTCCCGCTCGGAAGGAACCAAACGAATCGTATCCTTATGAACGGGCTTCTCGATCACTACGACCACCGGCGAAAGCGTGTCCTTTCGTTCGAGCGCCCGCAACAGGCTGTCGTGACGAAGCACCTCTCTTTCCCGAAGACGGCTCATCGTGGCGGCCAGACCGATCAGGTTCGATTTTTTCCACTTCAGCAGCTCGGTAATCTCCTCCAGAATGCCGATCTGCTCGGGAGGTATCTGCAACCGGCAAAGCGAGTCGATATGGCCGTAGACCGTGTCGATCGCCCGGTCGTAAGCTTCCAGATTGTCGACCGAAGGGTCCTGCAGATAGATATTCGCCCGGTAGCTCGCCTCGTACAGCGACGAGATCGTCGTGCCCGTAACCAGCACTTTCCGGTACGCCGCCCCCTGCGTAGCGTCCTCGCGAACGGCCAACGGCGCAATCCGCATGTAAATGTACCAAACGGCGAAAACCGCCGCCACGGCGACCAACAGATAGCCTACGGCCACCTTGATCCGCATGTTCGACTCGCTGCCGCCCGTATTTCCGAATTTTCTCATAGTCTCCCGTCGGTTGCCCGGCTAAAAATAGCTGTTTTGCCCGAAACCTACAACCGGCCGGGACGGAATCGCCCATATGCCGGCTCGCACGAGCTGCCCGTCATCCGCAAAGACAGTACCCGGCAAGACATGCGAACGGCTCCGCCGGCAGGATGAAACGCGGTGCTCGTTCGCCGACAAAATCCGGATTATTTCTTCCCGGTCGTGATTCCCGGCCAGCGGTCGGTCCGGAACGGCGAGGCCGGCAGTCCGGAAGCATTGATCAGATTGCAGTCCGGATTATCGTCCCAGCCGTAGCGAACGGCCAAAGGATACGGGACCTCGGGCGAGCCGACCACCACGTCGCATCCGTCGATCGCAGCCTCGGCCCAATGGAACCGGCGATCGGCCCCTGCGACAGCGAACCCGCGGAGGACACGGCCGTCCCGCACCGCCAGTCCTTCGGCCTCGTCGAACCGGATCCGGATCTTATCGCCTTCGATCCGATAGGTCCGGTACACGGGACCGCTGCATGCCACCGACTCGCCGTACACCCGAGCACGGGCAATCAGGGCCAAACGGCGACCCAGCTCCTGCTTATTCTTCGGATGAATATTGTCGCCCTCGCCGATATCGATCGCCACGGCCATAGCGGTTCCGTCGAGATGCAGCGCCTCGGACTGAGCCTCCCTCAGCTCGGCCCATTGCGAAGCGGCAGGCTCGTCGTGCCGCGCTCCGAAATTAGCCAACTGCACGAACAGGAACGGGAAATCGCGCCCCCAGCACGAGCGCCAATCCTCGACGAGCAACGGGAAAAGCGTCCCGTACTGCTCGGCCCGCCATGCGTTCGATTCGCCCTGATACCATACTGCGCCCCGGAAGGCCAGCGGAACGAGCGGACGAAGCATCGAATGATAAAGCGCGGTCGGCCGGTGCGGATCGAAATCGGGCTGAACGGGCGGGGCCGGCAAATCGGCCAACTCGCTCCCGACCCGGTATCTCCACGGGCCGGACAGCGGTATATACCGGTCGTCGGACAGACTCAGGCGAAGCGACGGACCGTCGTAATTGAGCCCGCCGTCGCCTCCGGTGTCGAGTACACGGATCGCGATGACCGCCTCGCCCCCCTCGACCAGCCTGCCCGGCACCCGATAGACGCGCTCCTGCTCCAACGCATGGGTCGCGCCGACCTGCACTCCGTTGAAATAAGTCACGTCCCGGTCGTCTACGTAGCTAAGGCGAAGGGTCAGGTCGCGCCCTCGCCAGCGGGCCGGTATCTCGATCCGCCGGCGCAGCCAGACGATCCCGTCGTGGCCCGGCAGACACTCCGCATCGAAATAGGCGGGCAGAGCGATCGTATCCCAGTCGCTGTCGTCGAAGGATCGCTCCTTCCACAGACACTTTCCGTCCCGATACGCCGGATCGCGCTGCGCGACAACCTGCTCCCAGCGAGCCGAGTCATCGCGGAATCCGGCCCATAACCGGCTCTCGTCGGCCCCGGCCGAGCGAACCTGCTCGACGCGCTCCGCAAAATCGGAATGCGTGGCCAGCGCCTCGGGACTCATCCACGACTCGGCCACCGTACCTCCCCACGAAGTATTGATCACTCCGACAGGAACCCCGAGCGCCCTATGCAACTCGCGGGCGAAAAAGTAACCGGCGGCGGAGAAGTCGGGAACCGTCCGCGGCGAGCAGGGCTGCCAGCCTCCGCCTACGACCTGTACATCTTCCCTCGGCGCCAAACTGGAAACCCGCTTGACGCCGAACAGACGTATCCGAGGCCAGTCGGCGCTTTCGATCTCGCGGGCATAATCGCGCACGCGGCCCCATCCTCCTACCGGCATCTCCATATTGGACTGTCCCGAGCAGATCCACACCTCGCCGATCAGCACGTTCTCCAACGTAACGGCCTCCCCGTCCGAAACGGTAACCGTATAAGGTCCTCCCGCATCGGGAGTTCTCAGCTTCAACAGCCATTTTCCGTCCGCTCCGCAACGGGTTCGGACGGTCGATCCGTCCCACGACCCGGTCGCCGCCACCTCGGCCCCCGGTTCGGCCCAGCCCCAAAGAGGCGCCTCGCACTGCCGCTGCAAAACCATGTCGCTGCCGAAAACGGAAGCCAGCCGGACTTTGGCCTGCAGCAAACCGCCCGCCATCAGTCCCAAACAAAGAATACCTATTTTTTTCAGATTCATCTCGGATCGTTTTTATCGTCCGCCATAAAGTTAGCCATTCCTGCCCGAAATATTCTTCCCCGGGAGAAAAACAAGCAGAATTCGGGAAACGGCCTCGGCTCCCCAAACGAAAACCGCAGAAATTCCTGCCGACATGAAAAGTCATATGCAAAAAACGATATTCGGCTTCGCTTCTTTAGAAGCGAAGCCGAATATCGCCTCGCCAAACACCGGCAACCAACATCCCTCAAAAAAACAGAGAGAACGAAAATCAACCAAACTCCCCGAAATATCCTGTAATCGGGTACTTGCCATATTTTTTCTCGTGCCAGGCAACGATTCGGATACCGAGCGTGGCACAATAAAATTACGGGAAAGATATTTAATTGCGAATTCATGATCCGATTTCTAATTTTATGTTTCAGACAGAAACCAGATAGCAGAAGAACCGTGCAAAAAGAACACGGCTCAATTGCCCGTTAAAGTGCTACATCCCGTTATCGAGGTTACTCTTATCATACAACTGAATCTTGTTGTGCCGGTCCAAGCAGACGACAGAAAAATAAGTTTGGATCAATGCGCACATTGATCCAGAGGTCATCACGTTATTATCCAATTTATGAGGACTTCATAGCCGGAAGAATGCGGGCTAACGCGATGAACATAATATATCCGAAAGCCAAAACATCGGCATCTTATCAGGAAAATATGTTCGGTGAGTGATATTATAAATGGATATTTCGTCTTTTTGTTTCCAAAAGAGATCGAATCCGAGACATAGTACTATCCCCATTCATCCGCTTTTGATAATATCCAAACGATGATTTCCAATCCAGTCTCCCGACTTTTGCCGATTCTGTTCATAATGACAGACAAATATTTACGACGATCATCAACGATTAATATTTCATTGGCAACTTTTATATGTTCGAGTTCTTCGTCGCCCAAGCAATCGTCCGGGATGTTTATCATACACTGATGACAATATTTTTAGTTTCATTCCAGTTGGAATATCGAAATGAGGCGTAACGCATTATTTTGTCGCCAATATTAACTTCAGTGCCAGTGAAGCATTTATTAATTTGTCGGTCAAAACGTTCGTGGTCGATAATCATCTCCTCATCGACTACATTGCATTTCAATGAAAGACCGACCGCGCCCAAAGGTGTATTGGTCATCTCAGGTGAAGCCGCAAGATCGAAAAAAACTGCGGCATGACGGTGAGTTCACGACGTGAGCAGAGGTTCCCAATAGAGTTATTTATTGCGGTACAGATCAATACAGAAATACTGAAAAACAACACAATAATACGCTCCAGAACGAAGGTGACGATGAGGTAATTCCAATTCTTCCCAACCCAGCTTTTTATGCCGTTTTTCAGCATTTCAGACAAATGAAAATAGGCATAAGAGCTAATTAAGAACTATTTGAGGATCGTCCTTTCCCGCTTTGAAGCGTTAGATCGATATACCTTCGTCCGAAAGTTCCATAGCGCAGGGATCCGAGGCAGACCTCACTGCCAAACGGCACCTTACACCTCTATCGCACCGCATCACTCTCCAGCGGATCGGCCGCCAACACACAACAGGCGTGGGCGCGAATACGGCCGGACACTCCGGATCGAAACCGTCGTATTCGATTGCTCACGGTCGATATCGGCGTTGCAGAACCATGGCCGGAGCTTGACAGGGCTGATTTCCGCCCCTATCTTGCCCGTGTTGATGCTGCTTCTCTTCAGCGAAATATGTATCTCATCAAGTCTGTAAGGGCTGTACCCTCTTTTTTCCTTTCATGTAGCAAACGTACGGCAGAACAGCCTCAGGAGAGTTATACCGTACTCGTACGATCAGTCCTTCTGCCGTTAAGCTAATAATCCCGTTCGACACGGGCGATTTTGGAATTGAGTTGCTCGATCCGCTCGTCGTGCAATACTTTTTTGTATTCGATCGGCATGACCTTGATGAACTGGTCCGCGTATATGCTCCAATTGTCGAGTATGCGCTGCGCCAACGGGCTTCCGGTATGGCGAAGATGTGCCGTGATGAGGCTGTGCAGTTCGTGTATGTCGGCCGCTTCTTCGCCCGCGAGTGTCAGTTCGACCATCTCCATGTTACAGAAAAAGTCGAAATTACCGTCGCGGTCCCACACATAAGCTATTCCTCCACTCATCCCGGCCGCGAAGTTGCGGCCTGTCGGCCCGAGGATTACAGCGCGGCCGCCGGTCATATACTCGCACCCGTGGTCACCGACCCCCTCGACGACAGCTACCGCACCGCTGTTACGGACACAAAACCGCTCGCCCACCTGACCGTTGATGTACACTTCGCCAGCCGTAGCCCCGTAAAGCAACGTATTGCCGGCGATGATGTTCTCTTCCGGGGCGAATGTGGAACCCTGCGGGGGGCGCACGACGATCTTTCCGCCCGAGAGCCCCTTGCCGAGGTAGTCGTTCGCATCGCCTTCGAGCGCGAAGGTTACGCCTTTTTCGAGGAAAGCACCGAAACTCTGTCCGGCCGAGCCGTGGAATGCGATCCGTATCGTCTCGTCAGAGAGCCCTGCGGCTCCGTAACGCCGGGCGATCTCGCCCGAAAGCATCGCTCCTACCGAACGGTCCGTGTTACGAATCGGCATGTCGAGATGTACCGGCATGGCTGCCGTAAGGGCCGGACGGGTCAGCGAGATCAGAGACAGGTCCGCGACTCTTTCGAGCCCATGGTCCTGTACGGCAGTACGGCGTAATGCCCGATCGTCATCTGTCCCCGGCGCAACCATCAGTCGTGCAAGATCTACCCGGACCGCTTTCGATCCCTCGGACCGGGAGCGTTCAACGAGCAGATCGGTACGCCCCACGATATCGTCGATCTTCTCGAAGCCCATCTCGGCCAAATATTCACGCACTTCGCGAGCAAGAAAGGTAAAGAAGTTGACCAGATAGTCCGCATGGCCGCGGAATCGCTCGCGCAGTTTCGCATCCTGCGTAGCCACACCCATCGGGCAGGTGTTGAGATGGCACTCGCGCTTCATCACACATCCCAGCACGATCATTACGCTGGTGGCAAAACCGAACTCCTCGGCTCCGAGCAACGCACTGAGGATCACGTCGCGTCCCGTTTTGAGCTGTCCGTCTACCTGCAGGGAAACAAGACCGCGCAGGTTGTTGAATACAAGCGTCTGCTGTACCTCGGCAAGCCCCAGTTCGGGTGGCATCCCGGCATGGCGAATCGAACTGGCCGGACTGGCGCCCGTACCGCCTTCGCTACCGCTGATGAGGATCATGTCGGCCTTGGCCTTGGCCACGCCGGCGGCCACCGTCCCTACGCCCAATTCGGAAACGAGCTTGACGCTGATACGTGCCGAAGGATTGACGTTCTTCAGGTCGAAAATTAGCTGTGCGAGATCCTCGATCGAGTAAATGTCATGATGTGGCGGTGGCGATATAAGCGAGATGCCGGGAATCGAATGACGAGTGCGGGCGATCATCTTGTCGACTTTGAAGCCGGGCAGCTGTCCGCCCTCGCCGGGTTTAGCCCCTTGCGCCACTTTGATCTGTATCTCGTCGGCGTTTACCAAATATTCCGCGTTGACTCCGAATCGTCCCGAGGCCACCTGCTTGATCGCACTGCGGGCCGAAGTCCCGTCGGGACGCGTCTTGTAACGTTCCGGGTCCTCCCCCCCTTCACCCGTATTGCTGCGTCCGCCGATGCGATTCATCGCTACGGCGATCGCCTCGTGTGCCTCGCGACTGATCGAGCCGTACGATATAGCCCCCGACACGAAACGTCGCATAATTGCCTCCTCCGGCTCGACCCGCTCTATGTCGATCGGATTACGTCTGAAATCGAGCATGTCGCGCAGAAAAACGGGCGGGTGCTCATTGTCGGCGATATGCGTGTACTCCTTGAACTTGGCGTAGTCTCCCGTACGGGTGGATTGTTGGAGCCGGGAGATGGTCTGGGGGAACCATGCATGGTATTCGCCTCCTTTGCGGTATTTGTAGATACCGGTGTTTTCAAGCGGCGCACCCTCCATCGTCTCTGCGCCGAAACCCCGCGCATGGGCGGCCAGCGCCTCGGCAGTGATGTCTTCGATGCCAATTCCCGCGATCGGAGACACTCCGCCCCCGAAATAGCGGTCAAGCACTTCCTGTGCCAGGCCCAATGTATTGAATAGTTTGGCCCCGCGATAGCTGCGGATCGTGGAGATACCCATCTTCGACATGATCTTGAGCATTCCCTTGTTGATCGCCTTGACATAATACTTCTCGGCCGTCGGGTAGTCGAGTTGTATCTCGCCCCGGCGTACCAAATCGTCCAACACACCGAAGGCCATGTAAGGGTTGACTGCACTCGCCCCGTAGCCGATGAGCAGGGCCACGTGCATTGTCTCGCATACCTCGCCGCTCTCGACGATCAGTGCGATCTGCGACCGTTTGCGTACTCCGATCAGGTAATGATGCACAGCCGAAAGAGCCAGCAGCGACGGGATCGGAGCCAGACGCTCGTTTACGCCCCGGTCGCTTATGATCACGTAGTTGTACCCCTCGTCCACGGCCCGCCCGGCCCGAAGACACAACTCCTCCACGGCCTGCTCCATGCCGCGGCTGCCCGCGCCGGCCTCGAAAAGCATCGGTAGGGTTACGGTTCGGAACCGTTTATAGCGCAGGTTTCGTAGGATATCGAGCTCGGTGTTGGTGATGATGGGACTGGGCAGCTTGACCACTTTGCACATGCCGGGGCCTGGCTCGAGGATATTGCCGTTTACAGCTCCGATATAACTGGCCAATGACATGACCAATTCCTCGCGCAGCGGATCGATCGGAGGATTAGTCACCTGCGCGAACTGCTGGCGAAAGTAGTTGAACAATCGTTGGGGTTTCTCCGAGAGCACAGCGATTGGCGTATCGCTGCCCATCGAGGCCGTCGGTTCCGTGCCGTGCAAGCTCATCGGCTTAATGATCCGTTCGATATCCTCCGCGCTATATCCGAATACGCGTAGCATGCGATCGAATCCCTCCACGGCGTGCGTTACGTGCCGTCCCGAAGCGATCGTACCGAGGATTACCCGGTTCTTCTCAAGCCATTCCAAATAAGGGTGTTCCACTGTGAGCGCCGCTTTGATTTCGGCATCCTGCAGAATACGTCCCTGCTCGGTATCCACCATCAGTATCTTGCCAGGGCGCAGACGTCCCTTCTCTCGAATCTGCGAGGCATCGAATCCCATTACGCCGGTCTCGGAGGCGATGACCATGGTCTCGCTTTTGGTGATCAGGTATCGTGCCGGACGCAGGCCGTTTCGATCGAGCATACCGCCCGCGTAGCGGCCGTCCGAAAAAATGACGGTCGCCGGGCCATCCCATGGCTCCATCCAAATACTGTGGTATTCATAAAAACTTTTCAACTCGGCGGGAAGCGGATTCTTGTCGTTGTAACTCTCAGGTACGAGCATGGCCAGCGCATGTGGCAACGACATGCCCGAACGGACGAAAAATTCCAGTACGTTATCGAACGACGCGCTGTCGCTCATTCCCTCTTCGACGATCGGACTGATCCCTTCTACGGTTCCCAGCACCTCGGAGCGCAGTAGTGGCTCGCGTGTCTGCATCCACGCCCGGTTACCCTGTATGGTATTGATCTCGCCGTTGTGACCAATCATCCGGAAAGGTTGGGCTAACTCCCATGTCGGAAAGGTGTTGGTGCTGAAACGTGAATGGACCAGCGCCATCCCGCTTGTGAAATAGGGGTTCACCAGATCGGGAAAGTAACAGCGCAACTGGTGCGAGGTGAGCAACCCCTTATAAACCATCGTGCGCGTGGAGAGGCTGGCGATGTAGCAAGCCATGCCTGCCTCGCGGGCCGCTCGGCCGATCTTCTTGCCCGCGATGTAGAGCTCGGTATCGAGCGCTGCCTGATCTTCGCTTCCCGTAATGAAAAGCTGTTTGATGGCCGGTTCACTACACCGCGCCTCGTCACTCAGAATCTCGCTGTTGACGGGTACATCGCGTACCGCCAGCAGGTCGAGCCCCTCGCGACCGATCACCGATGCGGCCAAATCGAGACAAGCGGCACAAGCCGCCTGGTCTTTGGGCAGAAAGAGGACCCCCACACCGTATTTGCCCTTCTCGGGTACCGGAATTCCCTGCAGGAGGATGAACTCGTGCGGGATCTGAACCATCATTCCGGCTCCATCGCCTGTTTTGCTATCGGCACCCTCGGCCCCGCGATGGGCCATGTGTTCCAAAACCTGCAGTCCGTTTTCGACGATCTCGTGCGACTTTCCTCCCCCCACGTTGACCACCAGTCCCACACCGCACGCGTCATGCTCATAGGCCGGCCGATACAATCCTTGCTTCGCCTGCCTCTGTCTATTTTGATTCATATCCATGCGTTTTTCGCGTTACGTTTGCCTTATCGGATGAAGAGCAGTTCCCGATATTTGGGAAGCGCCCACATCTCGTTGTCTACCATCAGTTCGAGCTTGTCGATATGGTAACGGATCGTGTCGAAATGCGGCAGTACCGTGTCGTGATAGGCTACGGCTTTCTCACGTTCGCTCTCGATACGGTTGGCCTCTTTGCGCGCTTCGGTCATTCTCCTCACGCTCTCCTGAATAACCAGAATGTGGTTCGATATCTTATCGATCACCTCCATATCGTTGGCCGCCAATGCTTTTGACGCCGCCGGCAGGTCGAGCGAACCGATTTTGGCCGCCTTGTCGAGCAGCATGCTCTGGTAGCGCGCGGCCACCGGCACGATATGGTTGATGGCCAGATCGCCCAATACGCGCGCCTCGATCTGTATCTTTTTCGTATAAGTCTCCCAATAGACCTCGGCCCGCGCATGCAGTTCAACGGCGTCGAGCACGCCCGTGCGGGAGAACATCCACACCGTCTCGTCGTCCAACAGCCTGTCGAAGATCAGCGGTACGGAGGTTTCGCTGTCCAGTCCGCGGCTCGCCGCTTCGGCCTTCCACTCGTCGCTGTACCCATTACCGTCGAAGTGGATCGGACGGCTCTCGCGGATGTACTCTTTGATTACGGCGAAGACCGCCTGCTCTTTCGTTGCCCCTCCGGCCATCAGCTTGTCCACACTTCTACGAAATTCGGTGAGCTGGTCGGCAACCGCCGTGTTGAGCACGATCATCGCCCCGGCACAGTTGGCCGACGACCCCACGGCGCGGAACTCGAAGCGATTACCCGTAAAGGCGAACGGCGAGGTGCGGTTACGGTCCGTATTGTCGATGAACAACTCGGGAATATGATTGATACCGTTCATCTTGTAGCCGGTCTTACTGCCTACCTCTATCGCCTTTTCACAATCCGTCTGCTCGATCCGATCGAGTATCTCCGAGAGCTGGCTGCCCAAAAAGATCGAGATGATTGCGGGGGGCGCTTCGTTCGCGCCCAGCCGGTGGGCGTTCGTCGCGCTGGAAATCGCCGCTTTGAGCAGTCCGTTGTGTTTGTGAACGGCCATCATCACGTTGACCACGAATGCGATGAATTGCAGGTTTTCCCCGGCTGTCTTACCCGGAGCGAGCAGATTGATGCCCGTATCGGTCCCCAACGACCAGTTGTTATGCTTGCCGCTGCCATTGATTCCCTTGAAAGGCTTCTCGTGCAGCAACACGCGGAACGAGTGACGGCGCGCTACCTTACGCATCACGGACATCAGCAGCAGGTTGTGGTCATTGGCCAGATTGGTTTCTTCGAAAATCGGAGCCACCTCGAACTGGTTCGGAGCCACTTCGTTGTGTCGCGTCTTGACCGGAATGCCCAACTTGTAGCACTCGTATTCGAGATCCTTCATAAAGGCCATCACCCGCGTGGGAATCGTCCCGAAGTAATGGTCTTCGAGCTGCTGGTTCTTGGCGCTCTCGTGGCCCATCAGCGTACGTCCGGTCAGCATCAGGTCGGGACGTGCGGCCCACAGTCCTTCGTCCACGAGAAAATACTCCTGTTCCCAACCCAGATAGGAGTGCACTTTGTTCACTTTCGGATCGAACAGGCGGCAAACCTCCACCGCGGCTTTGTTCACGGCCTCCAGAGCCTTGAGCAGCGGAACCTTGTAGTCGAGCGACTCTCCTGTATAGGAGATGAAAATGGTCGGTATGCAGAGCGTCGTGTCGACGACGAAAGCTGGCGAAGTAGCGTCCCACGCACTGTACCCGCGCGCTTCGAACGTGTTGCGGATACCGCCGCTCGGAAACGACGAGGCATCGGGTTCCTGCTGGATCAGCAGCTTACCGCTGAATTCCTCGATCATGCCTCCCCTGCCGTCGTACTCGACAAAGGCATCGTGTTTCTCGGCCGTCCCGCCCGTGAGAGGCTGAAACCAATGCGTGTAGTGTGTGGCCCCCATGTCCATAGCCCACTGCTTCATGCCTGCTGCTACGCTGTCAGCTATCTCGCGGCTTAACGGCTTACCGTCCCGCATTGTCTCTTCCAGAGCTTCGCACACCTTGGACGAGAGGTATTTTCGCATCTTATCCCCGCTGAATACGTTTATGCCGTAGTATTCGGATACGTGGTTTGCGGGCGCTTTCACGTCGAGGGCTTTTCTGCGAATCGCCTCCCCCACCATTTGAAATCTCAATGTAGACATAGCTTATCTGTTTTTAGATTGATTTTTTGGTCATTTTATTTGAGGAAAATGCCGTATTTCATGCATTCGGTCTTCATCTGGTCGGGCCACAGGCTCGCCTGTACTTCCCCGATATGGGCACAGCGTAGCAGGAACATGCACAGACGCGACTGGCCTATGCCGCCACCCACAGAGAGCGGGATGCGCTCCTCGAGCAGCGCCCGGTGAAACTCCAGTCCGGCCCGCTCGGGGCACCCTTCCAGATCGAGCTGACGCAGCAGGGCTTCGCGATCCACTCGGATGCCCATACTCGAAATCTCGTAGGCCCGTTCGAGCACGGGATTCCACACCACGATATCGCCGTTCAACCCGCAATATCCGCCGGGTGTCGGGGTGGTCCAGTCGTCGTAGTCCGGGGCACGGCCGTCATGTTTCTTGCCGTCCGAGAGTCTGCCGCCGATCCCTATGACGAAAATGGCACCGTATCGTCGAGCCGCCTCGGTCTCGCGCTCGGCCGGTGTCCGATGCGGGAACTCCCGGAGCAGCTCTTCGGACTGGACGAAAACGATCTCCTCTGGCAGGACAGGCGTAATGTGGCGGTATGTTTCGTATACCCGCCGTTCCTGACTGCGGATCACACTGTAAATTCTGCGAACGATCCCCTTGAGGAATTCGAGATTGCGGTCTTCTGCGCGGATTGTCCGTTCCCAATCCCATTGATCGACATAAATCGAATGGATGTTGTCCAGCTCCTCGTCGGCCCGAACCGCATTCATGTCGGTGTAAAGGCCGAAGCCGGCCGGAATGCCGTAAGCCCCGAGCTGTATCCTTTTCCACTTGGCCAGCGAGTGTACGATCTCTACGTCGGCTCCGCCCAAGGCAGGCACCGCAAATCTTACGGCCCGTTCGGTCCCGTTCAGGTCGTCGTTGATGCCCGTCCCCGAGCGGACGAAAAGGGGTGCCGTCACCCGACGCAGGTCGAGCTCTTCGGCGAGCATCGTCTGGAACGAATCTTTGATCTGTTTGATGGCTTGTTCCATCATTTCGGGCATTAATGTAGCCCGATATTTTTTCGGAATATACAGTGACATGATTTTGACCTTCTTGTTTGAGATCTTCCGGCAGCGGGCGTCAGACTGCCCGCTGCCGGAGAATCCTCGTTTGAAAACCTAAACTAACTTGAAACCTTCCTCCCTGTACGACGCCGTTAATTATAAGCCGTCTCGCCGTGTTCGTATATGTCGAGCCCTTCTTCTTCGACGCGCTTGTCGACCCGGATGCCGATCAGCTTGTCTACCGCCTTGTAAAGCACATAGGTAACGACGGCACTGAACACGATAGATACCAGCGTCGTGAAGATCTGAACCCACAACTGGTGCCAGTCGCCGTACAGCGCGCCCTGCACGCCGTCCTCGCCCGTGATATAGCGCGTAGCGAAAATGCCAGTCAGAACAGAGCCGACGATACCGCCCATGCCGTGCACGCCGAATGCGTCCAGTGCGTCGTCATACTTGAACTTCGGTTTGATGACGGCCACCATGAAAAAGCAGACGACCGGCGTAATCAGCCCGATACAGAATGCGCCCAGCAGATCTACCGTGCCGGCGGCCGGAGTGATCGCCACCAGTCCGGCCACGGCTCCCGTGCACGCGCCTACGGTAGTCGGCTTCTTGTTGCATATCCAGTCCATCGCCATCCAAGTAACCGCCGCGACGGCCGTTGCGACATGAGTCACGAGGAAAGCGTTGGCAGCCAGACCGTCGGCGGCCAAGCCGCTGCCGGCATTGAAACCGAACCAGCCCAGCCACAGGAAAGAAGTTCCCATGAAAACGAACGCTACGTTATGCGGAATAACGGGATGTCCGATCCGGTAATCTTCCCTTTTTCCCAGCATGATCGCCATAACCAAGGCCGAGATACCGGCATTGATGTGAACCACCGTTCCGCCGGCGAAATCGATCGCACCCATCCGCTGCAGGAAGCCGCCTCCCCACACCCAGTGCGCCATCGGGAAATAGGCCAGAATGACCCACAGCACGATAAACACCGTGTAGCCCGAAAACTTGATCCGCTCGGCGAACGCCCCCAGAATAAGAGCGGGAGTAATCAGAGCGAACATGCACTGGAACATGACGAACGTCAGTTCGGGAATGCCACTGGGCATCATCGTATCGATCGTGATACCGTACAGAAAGGCTTTGTCGAAACCGCCGATAACAGCTCCCAACGGATTGCCCGACTCCATGAATCCGGTGCCGAACGCCCAGCTATACCCGAAAGCTACCCACAGAATACTGACCACTCCGACGATGAACATCGTCTGCATGATGACGCTCAGTACGTTTTTCTGGCGCACCAGCCCGCCGTAGAACAACGCGATTCCGGGAATGCTCATCAGCAGCACGAGAACGGTGGCCACGATCAGCCATGCCGTGTTGCCCGAATCCAGCACGGGAGTTTCCCCGGCCAGCGCGAGTTCCGCTGCATCGGCCGCACCCGCGACATCCTGCGCGCTCAGGCTCGTGGGAAACAGGCTGGCCGCAACGACGGCAGCCATCATGCCGATCTTAGAAAAAGCAGATACAATATAGCTTGTCATGATTTTTCATTTAAATTGCATGTGATTATCGAAATTATTTTTCCTTTTCCGCATTGTAAAGGGCTATGTCGCCCCTCTCTCCGGTACGGATACGGACCGCGTCCTCGATCGGTATGACGAAAATGCGCCCGTCCCCGATTTCGCCCGTATAGGCCGACTTCAGGATGGCCTGCACGGTTTTTTCCACATTCTTCTCACGCACAACGACGGAAATCAGCATGCGCTCGATCGAGCTGGTGTCATACATGACACCTCGGTATACGCGGGCTTCCCTCGACTTCCCGATTCCCCGCACACCATAGAAAGAGAACCATTCTATATCCGCTTCAAGGAGGGCCTCCTTCACATCCTCGAATTTGCTTTTGCGGATAATCGCTTCGATTTTTTTCATGACGAATAAATTTTTAGAAGTTCCGCACCGCTTTCTCCGGCCGCCGTGAGCTCTCCGGTCGCCGGTCCGTAAGCATTGTGCCCATAATGTTCGTTCGCATGCCTGCTACGGTCTTCAGAACGAGAGGCCGATGACAAGGTTCATGTAGTTGAGCTGCGGGTTGACCGCAAGCTGGACGAAAAGGGGAATTTCGTATTTTTCCGATACGGGGATCGCCCGAGAAGCCTTGAGCGACACATTCGATATCTGGAATCCGTCGTATCCACCCGGCAACCAGGCCGGAGCCGCCCATGGCGCTGCACCAGCCGCAGCAGTCAGTTCGACCGAACCCACAGAAAACGGATAGGCAAGCTCCACGTAAGACGACCAAGCCCGATCACCGTTTTCTTTTTTATCGGCCCCGGCGAACATCGTGCTCCACGAAATGCCCAACGGAAACTTCTCCCCGAATTCATAAGCGAGCGTACCCTCGAAGTAGTGGGTGTCACCGTATTTGAAATAAGGCGCGAACCGTCCATCGCCGAGACGTTGCCCGCCCCACCAGTAGTCGGTCACTCCGACCGAAAAACCCCTGACGGAATACCCCACCGAGAGGTCCACCTCCTTGAAGTTATCGAGATCGGTCGAGCCCCAGACCCCGACCGTGAACCCTCCTACGGAAAGGCCGATTTCCGGCTGCAGACTGAATCCGCTCTGGTAAACTCCCCTCCAGACGTATGTACTGACGAGATCGCCACCTATCGAGATATCGGTTTGGGGCTGCGCGTGAATCACTCCGGATGTCAGCTCCATAACGGAGACTGCAGGCAATAATAGTAGAACTTTTTTCATAACTCCCGATTTTAAAATGAAACAACCGTTGCGTATCCTCATACGATGAGACTGTTCCGGATCGTCCGATGATGCATTTTAGTTCATCCCCTAACGGGGATTCTGGATCAAGGAGTAATAAATCGTAATAGCAATGGGTTTCATACGAAATACGTTTACCACGTCATTCGGCACAAAACTATATATTTTGTTTTTATAATGCAATTTTTTAGGGGTATATTTTATAATATATGCATTTTTAACAATAGACACCCGCATAATAAAGGGTATTTGAATCAAACTATACATATTTTAATTTGAAATCACATTGTATTTCGAACCCCTCATTGCCCGAATATTCCACTTTCAGATTGCCCGTCGGTTCCCGTTGCTCCACAAACATCAGCCGGACTCCAAACAGAACAGACAGAGGGGATCGTGTAACGATGATTGCCGGAGGAATTTTTTCCGGGGAATGAAGCCGCTGAAATACATTTTCCCAATGCAACTGTTATCTGAGTTCCTTCCGGACAGCAACAAGCATCTTTAATCGGCTAACAATTTATTCTTTGTTCTTATACTTTTAAGACCTAAGCTGATAGCGCATGGAGAAATTTCAATGACAATGACGCGTTTAGCAACAACAAGCACAATATCAATCGTTATGACAGATCGCGCAACTCATTGCATGTGCGTTATTCTCGCCCTAAAAAGAGGCTAGCCCTTTATTCGATTACTCGAGCACCGACGCTCAGAAGACAACAGGCATTTGGTTCGGATCGGACAATATGTATAAATAATGTAAATAACATCTATGCTTTTATCCCCAGAAATAAATCTTCAAGATTGCCGACAGAATGACTGCACTCCTGCTGAAGCAGATGGTTTTTCGTGCTAAACGTTTCAGATGAGTCCGAATCGTTAAATTATGTCGTTCGATATGATTGGTCCCGTATAATGATGTCCGATGGATCTTTGTCTCGATCAGAGAACGGTAATTTCTTAGCCTATCGGTATAAACTCGTTTGGCATCGGATAGACGGAGTGTTTCGAGAACTACGTTAAGGGTGGCGTTTGTCCGTGGACCGATATTGTAACTAACGACTTGTTTGGATTTTCTGTCCAGGGCATATGCTATCCAGATGTGTTTGGACTTTCTTCGTACAAAACTCTTTATTTCATCTACTTCATAGGTTCTTTGATTG
>ENA-UONZ01000619-UONZ01000619.1-human-gut-metagenome-genome-assembly--contig:-C93old-NODE-619-length-53964-cov-45.433527_pt1 | contig 53964 bp, 39 predicted proteins | sample MGYA00242468_ERZ724015 | MGnify/ENA metagenome assembly ERZ724015
TTATAATCATAAACGTGAATTTTTTAAATATTAATGTAAACAAGGTATAGTTGCCATAATTAAAAAAGACTAATCTGACTGCCGTAAGGAGTTCCGACTTCTTGAGATAACGAAACAAATAGGCTTTACCCTGTGTTATATAGCCTAATACAAATCGTTAATCAAAGAAGTTATGAAACAGTATGATGCAATTATTATAGGATTCGGCAAGGCAGGAAAAGTCCTGGCTGCCGAACTTTCCAATCGAGGATGGCAAGTTGCCATCGTAGAACGCTCCAACATGATGTACGGAGGTTCTTGCCCTAACATAGCCTGTATCCCGACAAAGACATTGATACATGAAGCAGAGATGTCTTCACTGCTATACCATGGGGATTTTCTGAAGCAGACTAATATGTATAAGCAGGCTATTGCCCGTAAGAACAGGCTAACCTCTTTTCTTCGGGAAACTAATTACGAGAATCTAAGCAAGCGTCCGAATGTGACTATTTATACAGGGACAGCTTCCTTTGTATCGCCTAACACTATAAAAGTAGCGCTTCCCGACGGAGATATTGAACTGCAAGGAAAGGAGATTTTCATCAATACCGGTTCCACTCCGATTATTCCGGCAATCGACGGGATTCAACAAAGTAAACATGTGTACACCAGCTCCACACTTTTGGATATGAACGTCCTACCAAAACATTTAATTATTATCGGCGGCGGATATATCGGTTTGGAGTTCGCTTCGATGTTTGCCGGATTTGGCAGTAAAGTGACGATTCTTGAAGGAGGCAACCGTTTTATGCCTCGCAACGATCAAGATATCGCTAACAATGTCAAAGATGTAATGGAGAAAAAAGGCATTGAGATTCATCTGAATACACGCGCACAGTCTATTCATGATACGAGTGACGGAGTGACACTGACTTATTTGGATGTATCTGACGGCACTCCTTACTTTGTAGACGGAGATGCAATTCTTATCGCAACAGGGCGGAAACCGATGATCGAAGGATTGAATTTACAAGCAGCAGGTGTAAAAGTAGATGCACACGGAGCAATTGTTGTAAACGATCAGTTGCGCACCACCGTTCCTCACGTATGGGCAATGGGAGACGTAAAAGGCGGACCGCAATTTACTTATCTTTCACTAGATGATTTTCGGATTATACGCGATCAACTCTTCGGAGATAAAAAGCGTGATATCGGCGATAGGGATCCTGTTCAATATGCTGTATTTATTGATCCGCCTTTGGCGCATATCGGCATTACCGAAGAAGAAGCACTGAAAAGAGGTTATTCGTTCAAAGTATCCCGGCTTCCGGCAACTTCCGTTGTCCGTTCACGTACATTGCAACAGACGGACGGTATGCTGAAAGCAATCATCAACAATCATAATGGAAAAATTATGGGATGTACCTTATTTTGCGCTGACGCTTCGGAAATTATAAATATTGTAGCTATGGCAATAAAGACAGGGCAGAATGCCACTTTCCTGCGCGATTTCATCTTTACTCACCCCAGCATGAGTGAAGGATTAAACCAATTATTTGACATATAGAAATTTTCAATCATCCTCACCGTAATGAGTATTGTTCTCACTAAGGTGAGAATGATTTAAATCAAAAAACAGTTTTCCATCTCCATAGAGTGAAATCTAACAAAAAGTGTTATCTTTGCAACCAAGTTAAACTATATACCTACCGCAATGAGAATTAGTAAGTAAGACAACACTTCTAAGTAAACATCACTTTTCTTATATGCTTTTTCTATTTTGTTAAGCATCACGAAATCCGTGTTGTTTAGCCAGTATTGTGTTTGTCGTTCCCCTATCCTGTGATTTTCTTTCACTCTATTATCAACCTCAAACCCAATAGATCATCATGTCTATAAGTATTCAACAAATCAGCTATATCCATCCGGATAAAGAAGTATTATTCAGTGATCTCAATTTCGCCATCAGTAAGGGGCAGAAACTGGGATTAGTCGGTAACAATGGCTGCGGCAAATCTACTTTGCTGCAAATTATTGCCGGACAACTTTCACCCTCTTCCGGTGTCATTGTCCGTCCGGACGACCTGTATTATATCCCGCAACATTTCGGGCAATATGATTCATTGACTATCGCCCAGGCACTCCGGATAGAACGTAAGCAACAAGCCCTACATGCTATCCTGTCAGGAGATGCCTCAAACGAAAACTTCGTCGTTCTGGATGATGACTGGAATATTGAAGAACGTTCCATTGCCGCTCTCGATTTATGGGGGCTAGGACAGTTTACTCTATCCTACCCGATGAATTTGCTTAGCGGCGGTGAAAAGACTCGTGTATTTCTGGCAGGGATGGACATCCATCACCCATCCGTCATACTTATGGATGAACCGACCAATCATCTTGATTCTTCCGGCAGACAACGTTTATATGACTGGGTAGAGAAATGTCGCTCCACGCTGTTAGTGGTTAGTCATGACCGCACTCTGCTTAATCTTCTCCCCGAAATATGCGAACTGGAAAAGCATCAAATCAATTACTATGGAGGAAATTATGAATTCTACAAAGAACAAAAAACGCTGATGCAGGAAGCATTGCAGCAACGTATCGAAGAAAAAGAGAAAGCACTGCGCATTGCCCGCAAAGTGGCACGCGAAACGGCCGAACGCAGGGACAAACAAAATGTGCGCGGAGAAAAGAATAATATAAAAAAGGGAGTTCCTCGTATTGTGCTCAATGCGCTTCAAGGAAAATCGGAAAAAAGTACCAGTAAACTTAACAGCACCCATCAGGAGAAAGCCGAGAAGTTAACAGGCGAACGTAACCAACTTCGAAGTTCGCTCTCCCCGACCGCTATACTAAAAACCGATTTTAATAGTTCCTCGCTCCACACCGGAAAGATATTGGTGACAGCAAAAGAAATTAACTTCGGTTATCATCCCAATTCAGACAGTAATGATATTCAGAATAATGGTGACTTCAAACTGCAACTTTGGCAAACACCCATCAGCTTCCAACTAAAGAGTGGGGACCGCCTCCGTATAGAAGGGGTCAACGGCAGTGGGAAAACAACTCTTTTGAAGCTAATCACCGGACAGCTTCAGCCACAAGAAGGAAACCTGACACGAATGGAATTCACCTATGTCTATCTGAATCAGGAATATTCTATCATCGACGACCGGAACAGTATCCTGGAACAGGCTTACGCTTTCAATAACCGGAACCTGCCGGAGCATGAAATAAAGATTATTCTAAACCGTTATTTATTCCCCGCTTCCGAATGGGATAAATCCTGCCGGAAACTTAGCGGTGGTGAAAAAATGCGCCTTGCTTTCTGCTGCCTGATGATTAGCAACAATACTCCCGATATGTTTATTCTGGATGAACCGACCAACAATCTGGATATACAGAGCATTGAAATCATCACTGCTACCATCAAAAACTATACGGGTACTGTAATTGCAATCTCACACGACGATTATTTTATTCAGGAAATCGGTATCGAGCAACGTATTTTATTAAGCTAGTCTATTGATATTTTATCCGGTAAGTCTAAATATCAACCTAGTTTTTTATAACTTCGCAGCGCGAAGAAAAGAATTGGAACAAAATGGATCAGACTGTACAATCATGGTGGTTTATCTTTTATAAAGATCAACTGCTTCTTGAGAAAAAAGGGGATGGTAAATATGCCGTCCCATGTGGAGAAAGTTCTCCTATCATTATTAAAGAAAAAACAACAGTACACAATATCACAACACTGGAAGGGAGAAACTGCAAAGCTTTCTCCCTCTCCTCTCCCTTTGAAGAATCAGAGCAATGGACAATGACAGGACTTCGTACCTCTTATGATTATCTTCCTTTATCTCATTATCAGACAGCAGGAAAAGCGCATGAGATTCTGCATTGGGATAGAAACAGCCGATTCTGTTCCGCCTGTGGCACGCCGATGGAACAGAAAGAGTCTATCATGAAACGTTGCCCCAAATGCGGTCAGGAGGCATATCCTTCCATATCCACAGCGATTCTTGTATTAGTGAGAAAAAAAGACTCACTGCTCTTAGTGCATGCCCGCAATTTTAAAGGAACATTCAACAGTCTCGTTGCCGGGTTTCTGGAAACCGGAGAAACATTAGAAGAATGTGTAGCCCGTGAAGTGAAAGAAGAAACCGGACTGGATGTGAAGAATATCACTTATTTTGGCAACCAGCCCTGGCCTTATCCCAGCGGTCTGATGGTCGGCTTTATAGCAGATTATGCCGGAGGGGAAATCACACTCCAAGATGAAGAGTTGAGTTCGGGAGACTTTTACACAAGGGATCATTTGCCTGAACTTCCCAGGAAACTTAGTCTTGCACGAAAGATGATCGATTGGTGGATTGAGCATCCAAATGAACATGTGGCAAACTAATAATCATAAATCAACCCCATGAAATTATCAACAAAAACACCCCGAATTGAAGTAGTAGATGCTCTTAGAGGATTTGCCACTCTTAATGCCGCTTTCTTTCCCGCAGGAGAATAAGTATCGTTCTTTTCCTGTTACAGGTTAAGTTCTGCAAATGGTGGCTGTCTAAACATAAACAAGGACCATTGGAAACAATATGGCATAAATGGACTTGGATAGGAACCAAGAAATAACAGGAAGAAAAGCAGGCTACGAAATATGCACAACTACAAACGAACAACTTATGAATATGAAACTGAACGTATCACTCTAAAGCATCAACAACACATGTGTATATCCGCAGCCTGCCTGTTGAAATTGAGATGATGCCAATACAACAAGATTCTCGCAAGAAGGATTTGCAAGTGGACTTAAAGAATGCAAAGGAAATGAAAGAACTGTACCAAGTGAGGGAAAATACCCGAAAATAGGCAGAATCAGAGCTATGTACAGAGAAAAAGAAGCGCCTCCACAATCTTCAAAAGATGATGGAGGCGCTATTTTATTATTTATCTTTTTATGATCTATATCTGAAATTTCAGAAGAGACAAAATCAGATACCCAATGATTTCTTCACTGCTTCAATCTTTTCCATGGCGGCAGACTCGGCAGAAGCATAACAGTTGCGGCATCCCATTTCACCCTGAACTTCCATATAGAACTTAATCTTCGGTTCTGTACCTGAAGGACGAACAGAAACTTTGCTACCGTCTTCTGTGAAATATTGAAGAACGTTAGATGGTTCCGGCATATCAATTACAGTTACGATCCCTTTATCGTCTGTCTGTTTCAGAGTCTTATAATCTTTGTTCAAGATCACTTTAGAACCACCCAATTCTTTCGGAGGATTAGCGCGGAAGTTTTCCATCATCGCTTTGATTTCTTCAGCACCGCTCTTACCCGGTTTCACTACGTTTACAGTAAACTCTTTAGAGAATCCATATTCTACGTAGATATCGAGCAACAACTGATACAAAGATTTGCCATTATCTTTTGCCCATGCAGCAACTTCAGCAATCAGACAGCAAGCAGATACAGCATCTTTATCACGAACAAAATCTTCAGCAAGGAATCCGTAGCTTTCTTCACCACCACCGATATATTTCTGTTTACCTTCACGCAGACGGATTTCACGGGCAATCCATTTAAATCCGGTGTAGCAGTCAAGCATTTCGATATTGTTCTTATCTGCGATCTTCTTGATTAATTCAGTTGTAACGATTGTCTTCACACAGAACTCGCCACCTTTAATCTTACCCAGTTGTTTGTACTGTGTCAGAATATAATAAAGGTACATCATACAAGTCTGATTACCATTAATCAGTACCCATTCGCCTTTATCATCCTTGCAAGCAATACCCACACGGTCAGCATCCGGGTCGGAAGCCATAACGAGGTCAGCATCAATTTCTTTGGCAAGGTTTACAGCCATAGAAAGAGCTTCCGCGTTTTCCGGGTTCGGAGATACGACAGTCGGGAAGTTACCGTCCTTAATCATCTGTTCGGGCACAGTAAATACGTTTTCGAATCCCCACATTTTCAATGCACGAGGAATCAACATCATACCTGTACCATGAATCGGAGTATAGACAATCTTCATATCTTTGTGACGGGCGATAGCTGCCGGATCAATAGAAACAGTTTTCACCATATCCAGATAAATCTTATCGATGTCTTCACCGATAATCTGAATCAAATCCGGATTTCCCTGGAATTTAATATCGGCAGCAGAAGCAATTGCATTCACTTCGTCGATGATACCTTTATCGTGTGGAGCCAATACCTGTGCACCATCGTCCCAATATGCCTTGTAACCGTTGTATTCTTTCGGATTGTGAGAAGCAGTCAGGATGATACCGCTTTGGCAACCGAGGTGACGGATGGCGAAAGACATTTCCGGTGTCGGACGCATGTCGTCAAACAGATATACTTTGATACCATTGGCAGAGAAAATATTAGCAGAAGTTTCCGCAAACAAACGGCTGTTGTTGCGGCAATCGTGACCTACTACTACAGAAATCTGCGGCAGGTCTTTGAAGTTCTTTTTCAGATAGTTGGAAAGTCCTTGAGTGGCAGCACCTACCGTATAGATATTCATACGATTGCTACCTACACCCATAATACCACGCAGACCACCAGTACCAAATTCAAGATCTTTGTAGAAAGCTTCAATTAGTTCGGTTTTATCATCGTTTTCCAACATACGTTTCACTTCAGCCTGAGTTTCAGCATCATAAGCTGGGGTCAGCCATTTTTCGGCTTTCTCAGTGACCTGTTTAATTAGTTCCTGATTTTCCATTTCGATTGTTATTTATTGGTTAATGAATTATTCATTGCTATTTTCTTGAGCACACAAATGTAAAATAATAAGTTTACAATTCCTAGTTATTTAATGGATAATTATCGATTATCCATTAAATAACTATTTCACTAAATATCTGTCACCAGTTTGTTTCACATACTCCTGCAAAAACTCTTTCGGGTATCCGGGACGAAGCACTCCTGCAGGTTGTCCGATAGAATTACGTTCAAACTGTCCGTCTTTCATACGCTTCACTACCCCATCGTTGTACTTTACAATCAGGAACGTACCCAATTGCTTCCAAGTATCAAAAGTACTTTGAGCGGTCATGTTAGTATAATTTGTCAGGAAATTGATTGCTGCATCCTTATCCTTTTCCAATAGTTTGACTGCCATTTCTTCAATACCAGCCTGTGCTGTGTTGAATGTGCTTTCCATCTCTTTCTGTGTTTCCCGCACATCCCCAATCATCAGATCATAACGCGGATAAACCATATTGGACACCCAATTGAAAATCCAGAAAGCGGAATTCCATGAGAACGTAATGTAGTCGGCACCATCCACACGTGTGTAACATACCGGCACCTTAGTAGCGCAACAATAAACAGGAGTAAATACAGTCATATTCGCATCATCCACACCAAACCAAAGTACTCCCCCTACCGGATCCGGCATATGAGCACGCATCTGTGCAACAAATACAAAACCGCTCTGTTGAGTAGAGATAGGACGTTCATTGAAATATTCCTTATCATCGACTTTAAAGTTCAGAGGAGAAAGGCGATAGGGTGTTTTATAAGGACCGGCTCCAAAATCATTGGAGATATCAAGCGGAGTACCTTCGTAATGATCGCGCATCATATTTTTCACATCCTGCACGGATAATTTCTGCTTCGGCTTAACGAAAAGCGGCATCGGAGTATCGGTTTTTCCTTCGATATAAGGAAGATATTCATTTCCTCTATCAGTGAATTTGTTGAAATAACTCCATACACGAGCTTCACAAAAGCGGCGTGCACCAAAATCAAGAGGGGCATAAGCCAATGAAAAACTAAAATCCTTGTTTACTCCATTAAAATATCCCTTCTCACGGGCAAAAGAAACGACATCCGGAGAGTACATACAGTTTTCCTTATCATTCATATCAAACTGATGAATGCGCGCTTGATTAGCATGAGCCGAGATACAATCGTCCGGCACACGGACAGCGACCCAAACCGCTCCGCGAATGCCGGGACCTTTACCAATCATCTCCATAATCCATACTTCGTTCGGATCGGCAATGGTAAAAGACTCCCCCCCACTATAATATCCATATTCCTGTACCAGATCAGTCATAATTTTTATAGCTTCGCGAGCAGTACGCGAACGTTGCAATCCAATATAAATCAAACTTCCATAATCAATAATACCCGTAGAATCCGTCAACTCGGGACGACCGCCGAAAGTAGTTTCCCCAATAGTGACCTGATATTCATTCATATTGCCAACCACATTGTAAGTCTGACGAGCCTGCTCGATTTCTCCCAGATATTTACCGGTGTCCCATTCGTACACTTTCAACATGGTTCCTTTCGGATACGTAGCTGCCGGATAATGATAAAGTTCTCCGAATAAGCCATACGAGTCGGCTGAATAGGAAACAATGGTCGAACCATCAGCGGACGCATTCTTTCCGACAATCAAATTAGTACAGGCGAAAGTATTCGCCACAGCCGTCATCCATACGGCAAAACACAAAATAATACTTCTCTTCATAATATATCATTCATTTTTTATAATTACCAGACAAAACTTTCACGGGCAATACTCGTATTCCCGCAATGATCGACAACCGTAAATTCAACAGTATGTTTTCTCCCTTTCTTCACACGCTTCGGATCAAGTTTGCATTCCCAATAAGACTTTACAATATTAGGCCGTCCGAAAAGTGCATATTTTCCGTCAATCGTTCCCCGATAAGAAGCAATGCCACTTCCTTTATCTTTCAACCGATAGACTATCTTTCCATTCCTTCCCCACTGATTCTTATTGACAGGGATAATTTCCGGTGGAACCGTATCAACAGCGACAGTATAAGTCCCCAGTTCACGAATAGACGTCTTCATGTATCCGTCTTCGTATTTTCCTCCTACACTGTACTTACTTCCTTTCGGAGTAACCCGTGCCACATAATACTTGGTCGTATCGGCAACCGTTTTCCTACGTAGTCCGATACGGAGTTCACAACCCGCATGAAGCGGAATGGATTTATCATTAATCTGATAGGTAAATGCCACTGCCCCACTATCGGCTTTTACCTGATAATTGAGCGGAGTATCCTTATATAACATTCCTTTCGGAACCACCAGGCTCAATCCCGGTTCTTGCAGATAATTGATTTTATCCCAAGTAAAGAAATACTTTTCCCGATAATTGAAAGGTTCAATCGGCTGCTTTCGCCCACGCACGACAAAGCTATATTTTGAAGTATTTCCAAAAGCGTCTTTCAAAGTATACAGAAATTGATAATCCCTCTCTTCGTCAATCGTGACCAGACCGCGATTTTCATTTGAGGCTTTCAGCAAACGCAACGTATTTCCCGGATCGATAAAAGATTTCATATATTGCCCGTACGTCCACGAATTGATCAGCCGGTTTTCCTCTTGAGAGAAACGGTCTACTGTACTACGGAACACCTCATTACCATCCACCGTAAGAATAACGGAATATACTCCGTAATGGTTGTTTACGCCATCCATGTAATCATATGCCTTAATGCCCGTACCTATCACACCCCACGCCTCCACCGGACGTTCGCTATTCGGGAGTATCGTTTTTATCTCTTGTTTTCCGTCTACCACTCCCTCACCGGGCTGCGGGAAAAACATAATGCCATCAGCTTTCGGAGCACGTGTATCCTTTATTTTTGATTTAAAGAAAGGCATAGGATCTATATAATCTCCCGATTCCGTTTCAAACATATCCAAATGAAGATGCGGACCGAAAGAATATCCGGTATTCCCGCTCCAAGCTATCTGCTGTCCGCTTTTTACCGGATATTCATCCGGTTCGGGAATAATCTCAACCTCCCAGCTCTCATTCTCATATTGAAGTTCCTCCACCCTTTCGGCAATGGGAGAAATAAAACCGCTCAAATGCCGGTTAATAGTAGAATATCCATTATGATAGCAGACATCAAGCACATACCCCGAACCGTTAGTCACCCGAATACGCGAGATATAACCATCGGCAAGGGCACAAACCGGTTTGCCGATCACACCTCCTGTTTTAAAATCCAACCCGCCATGAAAGTGGTTGGAACGAATTTCACCGAAATTTCCGCTCAATGTAAGAGGAAAATCAAAAGGGGGTACAAAAGTCGCTTGCTTTTTTTCCTGCCCATAACCTCCGATGCAGCAAGCCAACATCAAAGCAGTGATATATTGTTTTATCATTCCATTCTCTTTTTTACTTCCGGCAAATGTACACTATTCCAACTAAATTACGAAATATCCGGGAAGAATGATGCAATAAGAGACTAGTTAATAATTCTTTTATTATTAGATTCATTATTGTCTTAAATCCATTATATTCGTATTTTTGTGTCCGTTTTTTAATTATAATTAAATATAAAGAACTCAATGAGAATGTATGTAAGAGTAATGGCAGCGGTCATTGCATGTATATTGCTGAGTGGAGAAGCCCTTTCGGCATTTGCAATTACCCCCGCTACAGAAAATCTGAGTTGGTTTAAGAAGAAAAAGAAAAAACCAGAAGAGAGAGAAGAAAAGAGTAAAAGTGACTACGAGAAACTAGTGGAAGGCAGCAAAACGACAAAAGGAATGTTTGCTGTACATCAAAAGAAAAATGATTTCTATTTTGAAATTCCTACCGCACTTTTAGGACGCGACTTATTGGTTGTCAATAAACTGCAACGGGTTCCCGCCGAATTGAATGAGGCAGGTGTAAATCGTGGAGTAAACTATGAGAATCAGATGGTTTGCATGGAATGGGACAAAGCAAGTGGCAAACTGATGTTCCGCCAACAACGCCCGTTACCTCTTGCGCCCCGCACTGACGCCATTTTCCGTTCGGTACAAGATAATTTTATTTCTCCATTGATTGCCGCATTCAAAATCGAAGCTGTCAATGCCGATTCTACTGCATTGGTGATCAAAGTGAATGATATTTATGACGGCACGGAAACCAGTATCAATAATGTGTTTACCAATATCAACCTGGGCACATCGGCTATCAAGAATTTATCACGTATCCTGTCTATCAAATCTTTCTCAAACAATGTCGTGGCAACTTCCGAGCTGACAACCAGAGTGACAGAAGGAACTACAACAGTGTATGTGACAGTGGAAGTCAGTTCTTCCATTCTTTTATTACCCGAAACGCCGATGATGGGACGTTTTGATAATCAGAAAGTCGGATACTTCACCAACCCTTTATTGAACTTCAGCGACGCCCAACAAGGAACGGGCAAGACACAATACATTACCCGATGGCGCATGGAGCCGAAACCGGAAGACCGTGAAGCCTACCTAAAAGGACAGATTGTGGAGCCTGCCAAACCAATCGTATTTTATATTGATAACTCAACTCCCTACCAATGGCGTTCGTACATCAAAAAAGGAATCGAAGATTGGCAGGTCGCTTTTGAGAAAGCCGGTTTCAAAAATGCGATTATCGCCAAAGAAATAACGGACAGTATGCACGTAGACATGGATGATGTCAATTACTCCGTGCTGACATACGCTGCTTCGGAAAAGAAAAACGCAATGGGACCTTCTCTTCTGGACCCTCGTTCCGGAGAGATTCTGGAAGCGGATATCATGTGGTGGCACAACGTGCTTTCTATGGTACGTGAATGGATTACGGTACAGACCGGAACCGTTTGCCCCGAAGCGCGCAAAGTACAACTGCCCGATGACTTGATGGGAGACGCCATCCGGTTCGTTGCCTGCCACGAAGTAGGACACTCATTGGGGTTACGCCATAACATGATGGGATCGTGGGCTTTCCCGACGGATTCATTGCGTTCCGAAACATTCACTTCCAGAATGAATTCTACTGCTTCATCCATTATGGATTATGCACGCTTCAACTATATCGCCCAACCGGGAGACGGTGTGAAGGTTCTTTCTCCGCACATCGGTCCATACGATATGTTCGCTATCGAATACGGTTACCGTTGGTATGGGAAAAATACTCCGGAAGAAGAAAAAGCTCTCTTATTTGACTTTTTGAGCAAACACACCGACCGCCTCTATAAATATAGCGAAGCACAAGATGTTCGTGACGCAGTAGATCCGCACGCACAAAATGAAGATTTAGGTGACGACCCGGTTCGTTCCTCCCTACTGGGTATTGAGAACCTGAAACGTATTGTGCCACAGATTCTCCAATGGACTACAACCGGAGAAAAGGGACAGACTTATGAAGAAGCGTCACGCCTCTATTATGCTGTCATCAATCAGTGGAACAACTACTTATATCATGTACTCGCCAACATTGGTGGTATTTATATCGAAAATACAACTGTGGGAGATGGCGTCAAGACCTATACATTCGTAGAAAAAGAGAAGCAACAGGCCGCACTTAAGTTCCTGTTGAATGAGGTATTGACCTATCCTAAATGGTTGTTTGACACGGAAGTAGGACAGTACACCTATCTCCTGCGTAATACTCCGGTGGGAAAACAGGAGAACGCTCCTACTCAGATTCTCAAAAATGCACAGGCTTACATTCTTTGGGATTTACTGGGCAACAATCGCTTGATGCGTATGATTGAAAATGAATCCGTCAATGGGAAAAAGGCCTTTACGGTAGTAGAACTGATGGATGGACTTCATAAAAATATTTTTGGAGTTACCGAACGGGGAGATGTCCCCAATGTCATGGAACGTTCTTTACAAAAGAATTTCCTTGATGCATTGCTGACAGCCGCAGCAGAACCCGAAGCAGTAAAAATCAACAAAAAGATTGCCGATGAGCACTTTTTGCTTGACCATGCCACTCCGTTCTGTAGCTGTTATACAGCTGAACAACGGGCACTTCGCCAAGAAGACCGCATGGGAGCTCCACGTGTGCTCAACTTCTACGGTAGCCAACTTAACCGCATCTCAGATGCAATCTCAGTAAAGCGCGGTGAGTTGTTACGTATCAAGAAGCTGTTGCAGAATCGTCTCGGAACTTCCGATACGGCTACACGCTACCATTATGAAGATATGATTTTACGAATTAACACAGCTCTAGGAGTCAAATAAAACAAATCAATCACTAAACATTTACAATTAATGAGAAAAAGACATCTTTGTATTTTGATATGCCTTTTCGCCAACGCATTGTTTTTTGCCAATGCCGCGAATCGCACTATCACCGGAGTCGTGATCTCCGGTGAAGATAATGAGCCACTCATCGGCGCCTCAGTTTACGTATCAGCCGATGAACTGAAAAAAGCCGGAGTATCACAAACATCTCTAGGTACGATTACAGATATAGACGGAAAGTTTTCCTTGTCTGTCCCGGAAAAAGTAACTCGGATTCATTGTAGCTACATCGGTTTTGAAGAACAAAGTGTACCATTACAGTCCGGAAAAGAAAATTACCGTATTGTACTTCAAGCCTCATCACATACATTAGGGGACGTAGTAGTAACCGGTTATCAAGAGTTGGAACGCCGCAAACTGACCGCCTCCATTGCCAAAATAGATGTTACAGATGCAATGGTAGGTGCCGCAAAAAGTATCGACCAGGCATTAGCCGGACAAATAGCCGGTGTATCCGTTACGACAACCTCCGGTGCTCCGGGTGCCCCCGCACGTATCCGTATCCGTGGTACAGCGTCGCTAAACGGAACGCAAGACCCGTTGTGGGTGTTGGACGGAATTCCATTGGAAGGGACGGATATTCCAGACTTAGACAGTGATACAGATAATGATATTGTAAATATAGGACAATCATCAATTGCCGGAATCAGTCCGTACGACATTGAAAGTATTACAATTTTGAAAGACGCTGCTGCAACAGCTATTTACGGTGCACGCGCAGCAAACGGTGTAATTGTAATTACTACCAAAAGAGGACGCACAGGTAAACCTATAGTCAATTTCAACACAAGATTGAGTTATACGCCCAATTTGAATACTTCGCGATTGAATCTATTAAATTCCGAGCAGAAAGTCAATTTGGAATTGGAATTGATGAAAGAACCGGATGACATATTCACTGCCCATCCTTTTTATCGCAAGGGAGGAGTCGCTTCTGTCCTAAGGCAATACAATTTATTTGAAACTTACCAACAGCAAGGATGGGACGGATTAAGCAGCGAGGCTCAAAACGCTATCAACCGATTGAAAACAATTAATACTGATTGGAACGACCTCTTGTTCAGAAGTGCATTTACCCAAGAATACAATTTCAGTATTTCAGGAGGTAGCGAAAAAACCACCTATTACAATTCATTAAGTTACTCTAAAGAAAATGGTAATGTACCAGGTGTTGATATGAGCCGTTTTAACCTGACAAGCAAAACCTCTTATCAGGTAAACCGAATGCTAAAAATCGGTGCTTCCATATTTGCCAACCGACGGAAGAACCAAGATTTTGTAAGTGACAAATACGGTTACTCAAATCCAATTTATTATTCGCGTGTGGCAAACCCATATCAGGAAATATACGATGCGGAAAATAACTATATCTATGACTATGATATCCGCTCGACAAGTGATAACGAACCAGACCCCAAACGAGGGTTCAATATCCTTGAAGAACGTGCCAATACGAGTAAAGAGACAGTGACAACTGCTATCAATTCGATCTTCAATGTTGATTTACGTTTCAATGATCATTGGAAAGTGACTTCACAAGTCGGATTGCAATGGGAACAATCTAAAGTTGAACAATATATCGGTCCAAACACATTCTCCATGCGTTATATGCGCGAAGAGAGCAAAGATGGAGAGAGTTATATTATTCCGGAAGGAGGAATGCATAAAGTAAGCAACTCCACTACCTCGCAAATCACTTGGAAGATACAAGGCGAATGGAACCAGACTTTCAAAGATATCCATGAGGTACAAATTATGGGTGGTTCGGAAATCCGCAAAAACTGGTATGATGCACTTGCATCCACCGCTTACGGTTATGATCCTAAGACACTCACAACAAAGCCACTTAACATTGACCCGAGAGACGCTGACAATTATCCGCTGCACATAAAATCTTATACAGAAAACGCTTTTGCATCTTTCTATGCTAACGGTTCCTATACACTTATGAAACGTTACACATTAGGAGCAAGCGTACGTATGGATGGCTCCGATCTATTCGGGGTAGACAAGAAGTACCGTTTCTTACCCATTTACTCTGTCAGTGGATTATGGAGAATCTCCAATGAGCCATTCTTGAAACCGGCTAATCAATGGATGGATAATTTAGCTTTGAGATTATCCTACGGTCTGCAAGGTAATATTGATAAAAACACCTCTCCTTTCTTGCTCGGTAATTATGGTAACCAAACAGTAATTGATAAAAATGAGACAATTATAACCATCGGTTCAGCTCCCAACGACAAACTGCGTTGGGAAAAGACTGCGTCTTACAATGCCGGAATAGATCTCTCCGTACTCAAATCAGCCATCAATCTCAGTATAGACTACTATTACAGAAAGGGAAGCGACCTTATCGGCTACAAGGACTTGCCTTTGGAAAACGGCTTCTCCTCACAAGCAATCAATTGGGCCAGCATGGAGAACAAGGGTGTAGAAATAAACCTGCAAACCCGTAATATAACAACTAAGGATTTTTCTTGGTACACTACATTCAATTTTGCTTATAACAACAACAAAGTACTTAAAGATCATAAAAAGGAAAACAGCCCGACTCCAGGACTGGAAGGTTACCCGGTAGGTACTATTTTTGCAATCAAAAGCAAGGTTGATCCGGAAACAGGACGCATACTTATCTATCCAAAAGGAAGCGATGAAGCTGTTACTGTTGAAAAATTATTCGAAATGGTAGACCTAACCGGAGGATTTGGAGGCTTTTATGATTATGATGCGACTGCAGAATTCCAACAAAGCCTATACGAATATGCCGGAACAAATGACGCTCCCTACACAGGTGGTTTAATCAATACATTCAACTACCGCAATTGGGAATTGAATCTCAACTTTTCATATTACTTTGGTGCACATGTACGTACAAATCCTTCTTACAATGTTGTCGGATTTGACCCCGGACATAATGCAAATCAGGATATCCTTGAACGCTGGACACCCGAAAACCATAGTGGAAAGTTTCCGGCTTTACTCACAAAAAATAATTATCCTGCCGATTATGCACTTTTCGGTGATCTGCCTGCTATTTATAAGAACCTTGACTTATGGGTAAAACGTCTCAACTATGTACGCCTACAGAATATAAGACTAGCATATAAGTTACCGCAAGAATGGCTCCGTAAAATCAACATCAACGAAGCGACTGTTGCTGTAGAAGGACGTAATCTATTAGTTTTTGGCTCTAGTTACAAAAACTATATGGACCCGGAATCAATGAGCAATCTCTATTCCACTCCGGTGCCCAAATCAGTAACATTCAACCTCAGTCTTAATTTTTAAGTAATTCTCCAATATGAAAAGAATAAAATCAATATACAGATTTCTTGTATTGACAGGTTGCATTGTCATGACATCATGCAGTAACTACCTCGACATACAGCCTGTCGGAAAAGTCATCCCCAACACTCTAGAAGAATACAGAGCATTGATGACTACGGCATACTCACAAGACCTTTTGGACAGGAGTGTTTGTGATATGCGTACGAAAGACATCACCATAAAAAAAGATAACATAGACCTAAATAATTACGGCGATATAGAAAAATGGATAAACAATAGTACATCTGCCAGAGAATTCGGCTGGCTAGATTATTATGAAAATATATATTATGCCAATGCCATCATCGACAAGCAAGATGAAATAACGGAAGGAAGCGAACAGGACATCAACCAATTGGTGGGAGAAGCCTATTTAATGAGAGGATATATGCACTTCCTTTTGGTCAACTTCTACGGGCAACCTTACACTAAAGAGGGTGCACCGAAGACAAAATCCATTCCATTGAAACTAACCCTCGACCTTGAAGAGATTCCATCACGCAATACAGTAGAAGAAGTATATACTTCTATTCTTGAGGACATAGAAAGCGCACGCAATCTCATTACAAAAAAAGAATGGGAATTAGGTTATAATTACCGGTTCAACACTCTTTCCGTAGATGCTTTTGAAGCACGGGTACGCCTTTACAAAGGAGAATGGCAACTTGCATACGATGCAGCAGAACGTGTCCTAAAACAAAAAGCGACACTCGAAGATTACAATAATCCGGATGCCAAAGCCAATTTATATACCTCTGTTGAATCAATTACTGCGTATGAGAGAATTTATGAGCCAACCAGCACATTAGATGCATCAAAAGCTACACAATCATTTGTAGATATGTTTAGTGAAGGAGATTTACGCCCTATAAGATATTTCGGAGAAAAGGACAATGAGGTTGATTATTATCCCATAATTAAAACAAACGGAAGTGTAGATTATAAATGTAGTTTCCGTGTCGGTGAACTTTACTTGAATTCAGCAGAAGCGGCTGCCCGTCTAGGTCATTTACCAGAAGCTAGAAACCGCTTATTACAATTAATGGAAAAGAGATATAATCCGGAAAAATATGAGCTGAAAAAAAATGAGATAAATGAGATGAACCAAGAAAGTCTAATTTCTGAAATATTGGATGAACGTGCCCGCGAATTGGCATTCGAAGGTCATCGCTGGTTTGACTTACGCCGTACTACCCGTCCGAGAATAGAAAAAACTTTATATAGCGGACAGACCATCATTCTGGAACAGAATGACGAACGCTATACCTTACGCATTCCTCAAAGTGCTATTGAAGCTAATCCGAATCTCTCCAATTAGAGTTGTTCTGATATTCACTATAAACTCCCTTTGTAAACTCATCAACAAAGGGAGTTTTTTCATTGTATCATATTTATTCTACTATTTCAAATTATTATTGAAGAACTGTTCTATCTTATCGAATGGGATTACTTGCAGATTATCGTACAAATCTACATGATTGGCTCCGGGAATAATCAATAATCCCTTATTGTCACCTTTCAGTTTCTTGAACGCATCCTCACTAAAGTAACGGGAATGAGCCTTTTCTCCGTGAATCATCAGCACTGCACTACGTATCTCGTCGCTATAGGACAGAATAGGCATATTGATAAACGAAAGCGAAGAAGTCTTATTCCAACCATCATTAGAATTGAGTGAACGTTTGTGGTAACCGCGTTCGGTCTTGTAATAGTCGTAATATTCTTTCACAAATTGTGGAGCATCATCCGGCAATGGATCAATCACCCCTCCGGCAAGTGTATAAGAACCATTGCGGTAGTCTTCGGTTCTCTGAGCATTGAGTCGCTTGCGTAATTCATAACGGGCGTCGGCATCCATTATATCATTGTAACCATTAGCGTTCACACGGCTCATGTCATACATCGTAACCGTTACTGTTGCTTTGATTCGAGTATCGATAGCCGCTGCATTGAGCGCCATACCACCCCAACCGCAAATACCGAGTATACCGATACGATCCGTATCCACATCGTCACGGTTGGCAAGATAATCCACCGCTGCACTGAAATCTTCCGTATTAATATCCGGTGAAGCCACATAACGAGGCTCACCACCACTCTCACCTGTATAAGACGGATCGAAAGCAATCGTCAAGAATCCCCTTTCTGCCAGCGTTTGGGCATACAGTCCCGAAGATTGTTCTTTCACCGCACCAAACGGCCCGCTAATAGCGATTGCCGACAATTTACCTTCTGCATTTTTGGGGATATACAAGTCAGCAGCAAGCGTGATACCATAACGGTTGTGAAAAGTAACTTTCGAGTGACGTACTTTATCGTTTTCGGGAAACGTCTTGTCCCACTCTTGAATCATGTTTAATTTCTTTTCCGTAAACTTATTATTTCTGTCAGAAAGATTACTTGCTGACAACAGCTTGCCTGCAATACAAAGACATACTGTCATTACTACACGCGAAAAATTCAATGTTCGTCTCATACATTCTATTATTTATGTTATCAACCATTTTTCTATTCCCTTTTAGGAATGTTGCAAAATTAGATAGATTTATGCCTAACCCCGGTAGACAAATTACTGATGTTACATCTCAATCATAACCTTAATTACAGATTTTATAATACTGACGGAAGCTGTAAGTAAGGTGGAATCCGTAACTGAGGTTATATAATCCGTAATTAAGGTTGTTAGAATGACAGAATTATCCCGTATTTTTGTAAACGATATACGACGGAAGTGCTTTTAAAACATTAAACAGCAATAATTATGAACAAGATATTCAACTTGGACAGTGTAGACCAATACAATAAATTGTACGGCCTTGAAACTTTGAATCCGTTGGTCAGTGTGATCGATTTAAATAAAGCCACCCGGCAGATGAATTATGCACACTGGCATTATGGTATCTATGCACTTTACCTGAAACTCGAAAAAGCGTGTGACATCAGATACGGGCGGCAAAATTATGATTATCAAGAAGGAACCATTGTATGTTTTGCTCCCGGGCAGGATGCGGAAACGACATTGATCACAGATCGCGTGCAAGTGAATGCACTTGGCATACTTTTTCATCCGGATTTATTACTAGGAACATCACTTGGCAAGACAATCAAGAAATACACGTTCTTCTCGTATGAAGTAAACGAAGCCCTTCATCTTTCTGAAGAGGAACGGAATATTATTATGGATTGCCTGAGAATCATCCGCCTTGAACTAGAGCACGGAGTGGATAAGCATAGTAAAACATTGCTCGTAAACTATATAGAACTGCTCCTTAACTACTGTATGCGTTTCTATGAACGACAATTCGTCACCCGCAGTAAAGCGAACCATGATGTGTTGACACGTTTCGAGCAATTACTTGACAACTACTTTTCAGGAACTTTTGCAGAACAAAACGGCTTACCTACTGTCAAATATTTCGCTGACAAAATATGCCTTTCCCCCAATTACTTCGGCGATATGGTAAAGAAAGAAACCGGCAGGACACCACAGGAACATATTCAGGAAAAAGTAATCGAAATGGCAAAGGAACGTATGGTCGGCACAGAAGATACAGTCAGCCAGATTGCCTACTCACTGGGATTCCAGTACCCGCAGCATTTTTGCCGCCTGTTCAAAAAACGGGTAGGATGTACTCCTAACGAATACCGTGTACAGAATAATCTGTGAAAAGAATATGAAACAGAAAAATACATTGGACTTAAATACCGTGCATGAATGCAATCGTTGTCTGGACTGCAAAACATTGCATCCTCAGGTGAGTCTTATTAATTTGGAGAATCCGTGTCTGGAGCAGGATACTGTCAAGTTCGAGTTCTACGCTATCTTACTGATAGAAGACTGTCCGGACGAATGTTCATGTTGCGGCCGGAAGTATTATGATTATTCCAATGCGACAATGGTCTTTCTTAAACCGGGTGAAGTTTTCCGAATGAGCAAGGAAAAGACCTTACCCAGCAAAGGCTTTTTGCTGGTGTTTCATCCGGACTTGCTGTTTCAGACCACATTGAAGAACCACATCAATAATTACACCTTCTTCCACTATCACAAAGAAGAGGCATTGCATCTATCGCAGCGTGAAACGGAGAAAGTCACCTGCTGTCTATGGAATATAGAGGAAGAACTGCATCATTCGATTGATACACATAGCAGGACTATCCTTTCACGGCATATCGAACTATTACTGGATTACTGCACTCGTTACTACGAACGTCAGTTTATCACCCGCGAAAACAGGAATAAGGCAATTCTCAGAAAAACGGAACAGTTGCTTGAGGATTATATAGAGTTGGGGAAATTACAAAATGGCAAACTTCCTACACCCGACTATCTGGCGGAAAGGCTCAATCTTTCTCCTGTTTATTTTACAGACCTGCTGAAATTTGAAACAGGCAAGACTTTGGAACAGTATTTCCAACTCAAACGATTGGAGACTGCCAAACGAATGCTGATGAAAGACGGTGCCACACCCACTGCCGTTTCCCGTCAATTAGGCTATCCGAATGTACAGCATTTCAGCCTTATATTCAAGAAAATAACAGGTATGTCACCAAGTGATTATCAATCCCACCCACAACCAAATTAATCACTTGCCCTAATAATTAATAAATAGATGTACCAAAACGCAGATTATCATAGAAGTAATCTGCGTTAATTATGTATTATGATACAGCCTTTACTAGAAATATTTCTTCTCCGCCGCCCGTTGCCAAGCCTCCACCAATTCCGTCATGACTTCCGATACTGACTGTCTGCGGGATACAATGGCGGATACTTGACCGATCTCCAGCTCACCCTCTTCCAAATCACCTTCGAATATACCTTTCTTGGCACGACCGCGTCCGAGCAAGATTCTTAATTCTTCGGGAGTAGCACCACTATCCTCCGCTTTCTCCACAGCTTCCCGAAAAGCATTCTTCACCAAACGTGTCGGAGCCAGTTTCTTCAACAACAATTTCGTGTCTCCTTCACCCAGACTCAAACAATAGTCTTTGAATACCGGACTGGCAGAGCTTTCTTCCGTCAGGGCAAAACGGGTTCCGATCTGCACCCCTTCGGCTCCCAACACCATAGCTGCTAGAATACCTTCCCCCGTACCGATGCCACCTGCCGCAATCAACGGCAATGTAGTAGCTTCACGCACAGCCGGAATCAGACAGAAAGTCGTTGTTTCCTCACGTCCATTGTGCCCGCCGGCTTCAAAACCTTCGGCAACTACCGCATCCACTCCCGCTTCCTCACATTTCACTGCAAAACGGGAAGAAGAAACGACATGAATCACCGTAATGCCACGTTCTTTCAGCCATCCTGTCCACGTTTTCGGATTTCCTGCAGAAGTAAAGGCAATCTTTACTCCTTCCTCCACCACAATATTCATTATTTCTTCTATCTGAGGATACATCAAAGGAATGTTCACCCCAAAAGGAAATTTCGTTGCCGCACGACATTTACGGATATGCTCGCGCAAAGTCTCCGGATGCATGGATCCGGCACCGATCAGTCCTAAGCCACCCGCGTTACTCACTGCGGAAGCCAGTCGCCAACCGCTACACCAGACCATACCACCTTGAATAATGGGATACCGAATCCCTAGAAGAGAAGTTATTCTGTTCATAATAAATAATGTATCAATACATTTATATAACGCTTTTACCAGGTAATCTGTTCGATAGGTTTATTTATCAACACGGTAGTTGAATCTCCATAAGTTTTCAACACTTCCAACGTGCGGATACGGTTATCTCTTCCTGTTTTGTTCCAGAATTCTTTCGTAAAGGCAGCCATCAAATCAAGCCCGCTAATAGTTCCGCCACAAACAGAGACATTCTCCCCTATCCGTATTTCATTCGCTTTCCGGTTACGTGTCCGGTTCGTATAGAATCTCTGCCGACGCAGTTCGTAGAAAGAATCTCCCCGCCATGTATTCTTGTTCACTCTGATCTTTTTCTGATAGACAGGATCCCAGTTATAGCGGGTATTTGCCTTATACGGCATAAGAGTCAACACAACTTTCGGTTTAGGCAGTGCTTCGGGAAGCGACTCATCGGGCAACATCCAACGCTTTTCCTCCGACATACGGGGAGTACCCACCGCACCGCCGAAATCAATCTGCTTGACCGCCTTCGGATTCAGCTTCAGTTCTTCACTGCCCTCCAACAACTTTTGCAGTTTGAGCGAATCTTGCGCAGACCATTGGGCATAGCATACCCCTGTCAGCAGCAGTGAGACTGCCGATATAAATAAACGTTTCCTCATTTTTTATTGTTTTTTATCTTCCGAAGGCTCTCCCCTTTTTACCACCAGCGATAGCCTGTTCCACAAAGCGGCTCATCGTGACACGGGTCAATCGTCCACCGGGTTTTAGGATATTGCCGTTCCTCCCACCAGCTACGGTAACAGGCGGCTGCATCGAGCACTTCCTCATCGGTCAGGAAATAGATGGCTTCATAATTTTCAGCATTTGCCAGCACCATCTTGCAGCCTAACGACGGAGGTGTACCTTGACGGATATACTCAATCACCCAAAGCATACACTCACCCAAACGGATCTTACCGTTGTTCGTATTATAGACCGACGGGAACGAAGGAATAATTGTCAGATCTTCCGCATATTTCAAAAGTTCGGGAATATCCTCCTCCATGAAATGAGGCACTTCCACCACTCCTTTATCATTCTTCATTTTATATGTACCCGCCTTCAATTGTTTCACAAAGAGATCAACATCCGGATTGTTATAATCCATTTCTTCGCTGCTGCATCCCGCAAAAGATACAATCAGGCAAACAGCCATCCACAGCATTAATAGTGTTTTTTTCATTTTCATAAGGGTTAATACGTCATGCGAAGTCCGCAGAGCAAGTTAAAGTTAGTCGGCCGCTTCGTGCGTACCGTAGCCAGTTTCGAATCGGTACTGAAATGATGCGAAACACCGGGCTCGGCAAAAACCGCAAGCCGGTCATTAATCTTATAATTGATTCCAATACCGGCAGTTACCGCCAATTGGACAGGTTCTTCCTTAAAACTGTTATCCGGCGCACCTGCTATACATTTATCCGCCACTCCGCCTACGGTAGCATAAAGGTCTACTTTCTTCGTATCTACCAGTGTCACGTTTACCCGCACGGGTATACCCAGATAATGTAAATGCTGTCCGGCCGAACGAAGATTTGAATAAAGCAGTCCGGTTTCTATCCCCAGATAGTCGTTCAACTTTCGTTCTACTGTTACTCCTGCGGAAACAGGTATCTTGTAAGTACCGTCCTCTGCCGGAAGCGCCATGCCCACTTGAGCTTTCACAGCCCAGCAACGTTTCTTCATTGTTTTCTCCGAAGTCACAGGTAAATCCGCCCGTTCTTCCTCACGGTCGGCAGAAGTTTCCGTATTTCCATTCGCTGCCTGCCAATAACCACTATGGCGTTCGTTACCGTAAGGGCGCTCATGCCCTGTAGCCGTGGACAAGAAAGAGAACGACATCGAGAAAGTAAAGGCAAGCGAGTCCTCATCTTCCGTATATTGCGACAACATGCCGAATGATTGGGGAGCCGGTTTCCGCAATACCGGTTCTACCGGCAACGGCAGTTGATTGACACGTATCCCGTCTCCGTCCATCTGCCCTCCATTCGTCGCGGCTATCTTGGTAAACGCTTCCTCCATCTCTTCTTTAGGTGAGAAATACAGGAAAGTGGCCGACGAAGCTGCCAGAACAAGCAGTACGGACGCCGCAGCCGCCACACGGAAGAGCAGGAGCCGACGACGATGTTGACAAGCCACAGGAATATCCTGCGAAAGCTCTTCCCAAAAACCATCCCGTACATTCATCCCGGTATCGGCGAGACGTGCGCGAAACAGAGCGGTTATTTCATCATTTTCTTTCTTCATGGTTCCTATACTCTTTAATTCTTTTTGCTAACAAATATTTGGCCCGGTGTAACTGCGAAGTAGACGAGTGCTCTTTAATATGAAGCAGCTTGGCTATCTCCTTGTGTGACTTCTCTTCAAACACATAAAGGTTGAAAACGGTTCGACAACCATCCGGCAGTTCGGCAACAAATGTCATCAATTGCTCTTCGGAGATGCCTGCCCCTCCTCCCGAATCTGATATATCGGGGATATCGGGAAGTTGCTCTTCATGCACCACCAACTGATTTACCCGTTTCTCCCGCCGCAGGTAATCAAGTGCTTGAGTCACCATCACTCGGGTTATCCATGTACAGAGCGAAGACTCGCCCCGAAAGGAGAAATTGGTAAAAATCTTGATGAAACCGTCATGCAGTACATCGTGCGCCACATCCATATCACCCGTATAGCGGAAACATACCGCCAGCATTTGTTTGGAATAGAGGGTGTAAAGTTCCTTTCGGGCTGAATCCTTTCCTGCCCGACAGCCCTTTATCAGTTCTATCTCGTTTTCCAAAGTCAATTACTTTTTTTTAAAATCGAACGTATGTCTGCGTCGTTTTACTCATTAGACGCAAGAGTTTGAGGAATGCTGCAAGGAATATTGCTAAAAGAAGTTAAAGAATAGAAGAGTGTTCACCACAGAGGACGCAGAGTACACAGAGGAACAATGATAGGAAATTCTTCCTATAAAGTAAGTTTAAAACCTCTGTGTACTCTGCGTCCTCTGTGGTGAAAAAAAATCAGCACGCTTTGAAACTCATATCCAGTCCTTTCACTGAATGAGTCAAAGCCCCTACCGAGATGAAGTCTACGCCACATTCGGCATAGTCACGGAGGGTATCAAAAGTAATGCCGCCCGAAGATTCGGTTTCGTATTTGCCTGCTACCATCTCCACTGCTTTCTTAGTCATCTCGGGAGTGAAGTTATCAAACATGATACGATCCACTCCGCCGAGGTCAAGAACTTGTTGCAGTTCGTCGAAGCTGCGGACTTCTATTTCTATTTTCAGGTCTTTGCCTTTTTCCTTGCAATATTCTTTGGCGCGAGTGATGGCTTTGTCAATACCTCCGGCAAAGTCTACGTGGTTGTCTTTCAGAAGAATCATGTCGAACAAACCAATACGATGGTTTACTCCACCACCGATTTTCACTGCCATTTTTTCGAGGATGCGCATACCGGGAGTTGTCTTACGGGTGTCGAGCACACGGGTATTTGTTCCTTCCAATACCTTTGCATATTTGCGGGTCATGGTTGCGATGCCGCTCATACGCTGCATCACGTTCAACATTAGGCGTTCGGTCTGAAGCAAAGATTGCACTTTTCCTTCCACTACCATTGCTACGTCGCCCGGTTTCACTTCTGTTCCATCGTTGATGAACACTTCCACTTTCATAGTGGGGTCGAAGCGATTGAAAATTTCTTTGGCAACTTCGATACCTGCCAGTACACCGGCTTCTTTGATAAGCAATTTTGATTTTCCCATTGCCGTAGCGGGAATACATGAAAGGGTGGTATGGTCACCATCGCCTATATCTTCTGCAAAAGCAAGATCGATCAGTTTGTCGATCAGTTCTTTTTCCTTATTCATTGATTTTGTCAATTCTTATTTGGTGTATTAAACATTTATCCTGTACTTTTTTCAGAAAGCAGTTCACACGAAAGTTTCCGTTCGTTGTGGCCAACGTACCGATAACGAAACTTGACTCGTCCCGCTTTCCCTGATGGTTCACTGTAAACCCATTGACTTTATTCTTCGTGAAGAAGTCTTGCATCACAGCGGTCGCTTTCTGTTTGTCAACGTTTGTCGAGCTACCTTGGAGCACCAGGTTTACCTTGTCCCCCATATACTTACTCAGCTCTTGTGAGCTTCCTCTTTTAAATGCCGTAATCACTCCTGCCGGTATCTCCTGCGCCATTAGCAACGAGAAGGAAAGAAGCAAAGCGGCCATTCCTACGAGCACTCGTTTTTTCATAAATACAAGCTTTTAAGTTGTAGTCTAAAGGTTTAGACTTTCAACTAATGATAGGCAAAGGTAAGCATTAATTGCAGAATAACATAAAAAATGCCTATTTTTGTGCAATTAAATACAATTGCAGAGATATGAAAACAACCTTGCTCGTCGTAGGACGAACCGTAGAACAGCATTATATTACAGCTATCAACGACTATATACAGCGTACGAAACGTTATATCACTTTTGATATGGAAGTGATCCCCGAACTGAAAAATACAAAAAGTCTTTCGATGGAGGTGCAGAAAGAAAAGGAAGGGGAGCTGATTCTGAAAGCCCTTCAACCGGGTGATGTGGTGGTGTTATTGGATGAGCACGGGAAAGAGATGCGTTCCCTTGAATTTGCCGATTATATGAAACGGAAAATGAATACGGTGAACAAACGACTGGTTTTCATTATCGGAGGACCGTATGGCTTTTCGGAAAAAGTATATCAAGCGGCACACGAAAAGATTTCAATGTCAAAGATGACTTTCTCGCATCAGATGATCCGGCTGATATTCGTTGAGCAGATTTATCGGGCGATGACTATATTGAATGGAGGGCCGTATCATCACGAATAAAAACATAGCCTGTCATGTTAAAAGAGTCAATCTGTTTGGCTGATTTCAAATAAAACAGTTTCTTTGTAAAGAATATAATGGATAATATGCAAGAAAGTAAGGATTACATATCAAAACTATCCCACCACTTGTTTTGGGATATAGACATATCCAATGCAGACATGGACATATGTCCAGCGTACATCATTCAACGCGTATTAGAATATGGCAGCTTGGAAGATTGGCGTTTAATACGTACTTACTATGGATTAGATAAGATTGTATCTGTTTGTAAATCATTGCGTACACTAGACCCAAAAGCTTTAGCTTATATTTGCTGTATCTCTAATACCCCAAAAGAAGAATACCGATGTTATCATACAAGACTATCGAACCCAACACTTTGGAATTGCTAAAAAAGCTGTCTCAAGAGCTTTTTTTGGTTGAAACAAGATTAGTTGGAGGAACAGCTTTAGCACTCCAATACGGGCATCGTATGTCTATTGACTTAGATTTTTTCGGAAATATTGAAGATGATGGCATAACAATAAGGGAAATACTACATAGTATCGGGCCAATATCAGTTTTCAAAGAAACACGTAATATTAAAATCTACACTGTCAAAGGTATTAAAGTAGATTTTGTCAATTACAACTATCCATGGATAGATACCGCCATTGAAAAAGATGGATTACGTTTAGCTTCTCCCAAAGATATTGCAGCTATGAAAATTAATGCAATAGAGGGTAGAGGAACAAAAAAAGATTTCATTGATATGTATTTTCTATTACAGCATTATACGCTAGAAGACATTCTCACTTTTTATGCTAACAAATATCCAGAGAATTCTATATTCCGAGCACTTATGAGCCTAACATATTTTGAAGATGCCGAAGAGCAGCTTATGCCTAAAATGTTCTCCACAATTGAATGGAGTGAGATGAAACAGTTCATTCTAAATAAAGTAGCGTCCTTCCCCAATAAGTTGTAATAAAGGGAAATATCATTTATCTCCCTTTTTCTTCCAAATACAATTTATCTGTTACTCCCGATTCATCAGCCGATGTTCCGCCATCTGTTCGAACTTTGTTCCCGGACGACCGTAATTAGCGTATGGATAGATGGAAATACCACCACGTGGAGTAAAGATTCCGGTTACTTCAATGTATTTGGGATTCATCAACTTTATCAAATCTTTCATTATGATATTCACACAATCTTCATGAAAGGCTCCATGATTACGGAAACTGAAAAGATAGAGTTTCAAGCTCTTGCTTTCTACCATTTTTATATCGGGAATGTAGCTGATACGTATTTCCGCAAAATCCGGCTGTCCGGTAATAGGACACAGACTTGTGAACTCCGGGCAGTTGAAACGTACCCAATAATCATTTTCAGGATGCTTATTATCAAAGGCTTCCAATACTTCCGGAGCATAATCTTGCTTATACTCGGTTTTTCTTCCCAATAAGGAAAGCTGGTCTTTTAATTCAGTCATTGCACTTACTAGTTACGACCTCTACACTAAACAAAAAAACGTATTTTCTCTATCACCTATCACCGACAAGCCTCAAATGCCTTATTCATCGATGTTTCAGTGGTGAATGATTCATTTTACAACCTATCACCACATCTATCACCTATCACCATCAACTCCCAGCCCACGTTTGCTTTATCCTCATCTTACTTGTTACGGTGTGTTTCACGGCATGAAACAGAATGTTTCACACTGGAGAACAGATAGTTTCTTACGGCAGAACCAATAGTTTCAAGCGCCGGAAACTTTAGTTTCATGCCGCTGAAACTTTAGTTTCTCACCGATGAAACAACAGTTTCAAGCTGTTGAAACTAATTTAAACCGCCGCTTACCGGACAAAACTATCGTAGATACAAAGCTTACTATCATTTGCTAGCCGAAGCTTACCGGTGACAACAGATGTGACAACAAAACTTCAAATTCAACTGCTGTCACTGCTTGCTGTCACAAGCTATACAATTTATAATCAATTGTTTATCTATAAAAATGTGACAGATGACAGCAAAAATACATTTTAATCTCTGTGTAGAGATATTATTGATTCTTACTTTTTAAATACTTCTCTAATCCTTCCCGACGCAACTTACAAGCCGGACAATGTCCGCAGCCATCCCCTTGAACGCCATTATAGCACGTCAAAGTCTCGTTACGAATCAACTCCAGCACACCCAGTTCGTCGGCCAAAGCCCATGTTTCCGCTTTATCAATCCACATCAAAGGAGTATGGATCACAAATTGTTCATCCATAGCCAAGTTCAACGTTACATTGAGAGACTTGATAAAGGAATCACGGCAATCGGGATAACCGCTGAAATCGGTTTGGGAAACCCCTGCTACCAAGTGGTTTATACCGCGTTCACGGGCATATACCGCTGCAATGCTCAGAAAAAACAGATTACGTCCCGGCACAAAAGTATTGGGAACACTATCTGCGGGCTTTTCCTGATCCATCACCATTGCAGTGTCAGTCAAAGAGTTATGCCCAAGTTGCCCGACAAAAGACACGTCCATCACATCAAATTCCACTTCCGCTTTCCGGGCTATTTCACGTGCAAGCTCCACTTCTTTCTGATGCTTCTGACCATACAGAAAACTCAAAGCATATACTTTCTTAAAGTTGCGTTTTGCCCAAAACAAACAAGTAGTAGAGTCCTGTCCACCACTAAACACAACCAATGCTGCTTCTCTATTCATATTCTATCTTAAATATCTTTGACTTTCAGTACATTGTAGGATATATCGGTATCATAAACATCGCTACCATCTATTTGCTTAATAGCTTTCACCACACGGATAGTTACCGGAAGGATAATCACTTCGTACATGGACTTCAGCACAATCTGAATACCCATCATAATAAGCAACTCTTTCCAAGCGATGATTCCACCGAAAGCCACCGGGAAGAATATCAACGAATCCGCCGTTTCACCTACAACGGTTGACAAAATGGCACGAGCGGAAAAGTTACGCCCTTGACTGGCAATTTTCATTTTGCTCATCACATACGCATTGAGGAACGAGCCAACCAAGAAAGCCATCAGACTGGCAGCTACGATACGGGGAGCCATACCGAATACAAAATCGAAATGTTCTTCTCCTTCCCAGAAAGGGGCAGCCGGAATGGCTACGGCTATCAGCCCGAGAGTGACAACAAAGAAATTCATGGCAAAACCGCTCCAAATTATCAAGCGGGCTTTCTTGAATCCCCATACTTCGGCGATACAATCATTAATAATATAAGAAATTGGGAAAACCAACAATCCTGCAGTCACGGTCAGACTACCAATCTGGATTACTTTTGTCTCAAGAAGATTCGCCGCAATAAGGCATACATTAAATAAAATGCCCAGCAGCATAAAAGGTACGGATACTTTTTCTTTCATAATTCCTGTTTTTTACGTGGTGTTCTAGAATACACGACCGCTATTCACGGCATCATACTTTATTTTTATCTTTCGGGGTACAAAGATAGAAGAAAAAAGTGAGAGGGCAAAAAGATAAGAACAACATTTTGAACATCCCCCTTTTTTCTACATACTATTCTCCACTCATACCATTCTCTACTCAAACGATTTATTTTCCATGAGATTGACAAAAAACGCTCTTTCCGTAGCCCTTCTTCCAAAAAAAATATTTATATTTGCAACGAGGATTGGACCACTATCGACAGCCAATTCTCATGTTTTAGGACATTTAATTATCTTCGTAGAAAAGTCGCGTTTTCGAAACAGAAGCAAAAATTAGATGTCCGCACTGAACTTATATCCAAATTAAGACATATAAGTGCAGGTGCGGGCATACTATATTTGGCTTCTGTGGGCTCGCGACTGCCTCTACGTAGGAAATATATGTATCGCTCGTACCTTTTATTTATTATAATCCGGTTGCGGCGCATACATTAAAAAACAAACGAGGTATGACAACAAAACAATGGATTGGCATTGAAGAAGCCGCAGAAAAGTATCAAGTATCTATCAGACGTATCAATACGTGGTGTAAAAGACAAGAAATCACTTTCTCAGAAATAGGCCATTATCTGATGCTGGATGAAAACAGTTTGCTGGAATGTATCAAACGAAACATACAGCTTAACCTTACCAAAGAAGAGTTTGAACGACGCAAAGAAAAACTCATAAGAGAAAACGAAGAAAACCTATTTATTCTCCAATCGTTAGAGCCACTTACCCCGATGATGCGCCTGATAATAAAAGAGCTTGCCGGAATGATTCAAGATGAAAACAGAAGGCGTATGTTCTTATTTGTTACACTGGAAGGTAGTCTCAAAAAATACGCAAAAGAATCCTGTCAAGACTTTTATTATATACAAAGAGAGTTTCAGATACTTATTCGGGATATTCAATCCCGAATCGGATTTCTAAAGACATACAAAGACGAAATGACACACCTCAAAGCCACGCTGCGACTGTACGAAATGAACTTCGGCAGAAATCTATTCAGAAAAAACGATAGTATACAAGAAGAAAGTCCGGCAATCCAAGAAAAGAAAAATGCCATCCATGTGCTCAATACTCCTATTAGTGGCTTTGAGTTTGACGCAAGGCCTAGCCGAGTGCTAGGCGAAAATGGTATACGGACACTTCGGGATTTATTAAAACTTACCTATAAATACGGATGGAACAGAATAAATAAACTACCACACTTAGGCCCTACCTCAGTAAACAGGGTAATCAACCGACTGCAACAGTTGAATATCCTTGATGATGAAAAAGGATGCTATCTATATAAATATTTGGATGAATGAAAAAACGTAAAGGAGATAATTATTGAGACGTAAAGATTATCACAAAGAAGCCTTCCTGCCGATTTTCATTCTCGGGCAGGAAGGCTAATCACTTTGACCTTAAAACACACCACTCTAAATCAAGAATTTGCTTTAAGCAGAGAAGTCTTTAAGTTCCTCCTTCAGCCGTTTGCGGATAAAGAATAAACGGCTCTTTACCGTTCCCATCGGCAACCCTAACTTGTCGGCAATCTCCCGATACTTAAATCCTGCCACAAACATCTGGAAAGGAACTTTCATTTCTTCCGGTATCGAATGTATCACACGATACAGATGTTTCATGTCGTATGTAAATTCAAATCTGTCCGCATCTTCATCCTCAATCTGATATTGTTGATTGATAGAATAATTATCATCCATGATATTCATTTCGCGAACGGTGCGACGATAGTTATTGACAAAAATGTTGCGCATCAGTGTATACATCCACCCCTTCAGGTTCTTACTGTACGTAAACTTCTCTTGATTATCCAATGCCTGCAACACACAATCCTGCACTAAATCATTGGCAGAATCACGGTCTGACGTCAACTTATATGCAAAGCGGTGTAAATCCGGCTGTATCGCTAATATTCCTTGAGTAAATTCTACTTTTTCCATCGTCGTATTTTCTTTATCTGATTACTACGGTACAAAGATCCGTCTTTTTAGAATGATTATAAATAGCAATTCTTCCGATTAGTTTGGCAATTTTTCCTTTGCCCCTCTCAACCATTTCTTTTTTTAGTTGTTCTTTGGGCATTCACCTAAAACTTAACTGATAATGAAAACTAGTTTTAAAATGGTAGCAATGCTACTGGGGATGGGAATTTTCCCCCTCTGTGCCAATGCACAGAAAAAGGTAATCATCGAAGACGAGGAACCTAATTCCATCATGTTTATCTCCCGTGACAAAGCAGGAGACGAGATCATCCGGATTATGAACGACCGTTCGCAACTGCGTTTCCATGATCCGAATGCTCCCCGCTTCCTGCTGACTGACCAGAAAGGAAAATTCGCTTTAGGTATCGGAGGCTACGTCCGTGCGACAGCAGAATATGACTTTGGCGGTATTGTAGATGATGTGGATTTCTACCCGGCGTTGATCCCGCAACGTGGAAGCGGAAATTTCGCCAAAAATCAGTTTCAGATGGACATCACCACTTCTACCCTCTTCCTTAAATTGGTAGGACGTACGAAGCATCTCGGAGACTTTGTTGTCTATACTGCCGGAAACTTTCGTGGAGACGGGAAAACGTTTGAATTACAAAATGCTTATGCACAATTTCTCGGTTTCACCATCGGTTACAGTTACGGTTCGTTCATGGACCTCGCCGCTCTCCCTCCTACTATCGACTTTGCAGGCCCTAATGGTTCAGCATTCTACCGTACTACGCAATTAAGCTATATGTGCGATAAGTTGAAAAACTGGAAATTCGGTGTTTCGATGGAAATGCCTTCAGTAGACGGTACAACCAACAGCGATGTTTCCATCAACACGCAACGTATGCCGGACTTTGCTACTTCCGCACAATATAACTGGAACAGCAGCAGCCATATCAAACTAAGCGCTATTATACGTAGCATGACTTATTCAAGTAATGTGTACGACAAAGCTTACTCCAAAACCGGATTCGGTTTGCAAGCGTCTACAACATTCAATGTCACAAAAAAATTACAGGCTTACGGACAGTTCAACTATGGCAAGGGAATCGGCTCTTATCTTAACGACTTGAGTAATCTGAATGTAGATATCGTCCCCGACCCGGACAATGAAGGTAAAATGCAAGTTCTTCCTATGTTAGGATGGTATGCAGGATTACAGTACAACTTCTGCCCAAACTTCTTTGTTTCCGGAACGTACAGCCTGTCCAGACTATATTCCGAAAACGGATACCCAAGCGGAAATCCGGAATCATACCGCAAAGGCCAGTATTTAGTAGCCAATGCCTTCTGGAATGTCAGCAACAATATGCAGGTCGGAGTTGAATATCTGAGAGGATGGCGTACAGATTTCAGCTCTTCAACCCGTCACGCAAACCGATTGAATATGCTGGTACAGTATTCTTTCTAATTTATAGATATAGGAAAGGAGAGGCATAATGAATAATTAAAACGCAAGATTAAACGCGAATTATCGCAGATTATTTCATATATATAGATATAATAATCAACAACCTATAAATTCGTTTCTGTGATAATCCGCATTAATCCTGTGTTTTAATTATCCATTATAAACCCATACACATTACCGGCAAAATCTGTTACATACAAAACGTTTTCCGCAACAGATACTGTAGAAAATATAGGTACACCAATTTGGTATTTCCACAGCAATTTACCACTTATACGGTTCAATGCATACAGTATTCCATCAGAAGCCCCAAAGAAAACAGTATCTCCAACCAACACTGGACTAGTCTCTACAGTTGAAGATGATGGTTTAGAATAAGGAGATGTATAAATCAAAGCGGGGTTTGTTTTAAAATTCCATTTCTCTTCTAAGGTCCGCTTGTCTAAAGCTATGACTCCATTAGCAGCTGTTCCAAATATTATCTCGGATTCAGTAATTAAAGGAGTTGAATTCACATCGACCGAACAATTCATTTTTTTACGTACTATAACCTCACCGTTCTTTGAGTTCAATATAAAAAAGGAACGGGAAGAAAGAAGATAAAGATTCTCTCCTTCCCAAGCAACAGAGGCCGAACGATATTTTAATTCCGCATCTTTATTCTCCCACAACAACTCACCATTAACTGCATTATTGGCATACAACCCCTTCCAGTTTGCATGCCCAATCAGAATATTACGTCCAAGAGAAAGTGTTGCCACGCATCCTTCCCCCCTGCTCCAAGCTTCATTCTTCCAGATAAGTTTCCCCGTAGCCGCTTTCAAGGCACATAAGGATTTTCCTGTACCGGCATATACTACATCCGAAGCAGCAACCAGCCCGTCATTCAAAGGAGGAAGTACACCGATATTTAAATCTTTTTCCCAAACCAATGCCCCGGTTTCTGCTTGAATCGCATATAGGTAGCCATGTACATCTTGGGCAAAGACCAGTCCATCAGCAATCGCAATACTACTGCGTACAGAGCCACGGAGTGAATACCGCCAACAGACTGTTCCATTTTGCGCGTCCATACACACTACAGCCGCTTTCCCCGATTCATTATCATCGACCGATGCCGTAAAGAGACGTTTCCGATATACCAAAGGAGCAGACATGAAAATAGAAGCACCTACATTTTTAATCCATGACAACCGCAAAGGCAATTGTTTCCTTTCAGGCTTTTCATAAAAAAACGAACGCCTGCATCGCCTTACCTCTCCATTATTGAAAAGTGCTTCCACTATTACAGTAAGCTGCCGATGTTCCCATTGAGAAAGCAAAGGAATTTCCGCATACCAATTGAAATCACTCTGACGTTTCAAAAGATTGGAGGAAAGAACTTTTTTACCTTCCGATTCACACCAATAACGCATGGATCGTATTGGGGAAACCGTAGAGTAGGCATTGACGGACAAAGGAATCTTTCCGGAAGGAAGTGTTGGCAGCTGTCCATTCTCCAACGAAACAATATGTAATGAAGGAGACAGATAACTGTATCGGAACTCGGACGCCACGTTTCCCTCTGTATCAACAGTCAGTACACGAAAAGCGGAAGGTGCATGGTCAATACCACCACAAGCAGGTGTAGAGGTACAGATAGTATACACCCCTGCCGCTTTATGCTTATGCACATGATTTACGTGCCAGTGACCGTACAACCAAGCTTTCAATCCCATAGCCGGCAAGTCTATATACTCCGTATCACTAATACCATATTTAAAAGCTACCGTATCTTCCGGCAGGCTATGATTGAAAACAATGATCGACTTCTCCTTGCCTACATAAGCAAGATCATTTTTCATCCAGCGATATACATCTTCCTTAGTATACTCCGGTAAATAATCTCCATGAAGCATAGGTGTCATTATATAATGTGTATTCCCCACATCAAATGAATAGAATACCGGTCCGTAGAGTTTCTCGAAAAGTTCTTCCCCATAAGCACCTTTCACCAAGTCATGATTGCCTATTCCATAAAAGACTTGCGTATCTTCCATCAAAGCGGTATTCAGCAAGCCTATATGACTGTTCAGTCCCGATTCATAACAAATATCCCCTGTATGCACGATAAAAGCTATTTTCTCATTGGCCGAATAGTCACGGAGATTATCCACCCACGCTTGATTCCCTTCTTTTCCACGTATTTCCGTATCAGAGATATGTATAAACCGGTGACTACCGTCAGCTTGAATTCCTCCATAACAAGGATATACCGGAAAATCGTATTCCGTACGGCCGTTCTCTATCCGGCAATAGTAGGCATTATCAGTCTTATATCCGGAAGGAGTAGTAATAAACAGAAAATGCATACGGGAATGTCCGGGCAATTGATATGCGCCATTTGAATCTGTCTGTACCACATTTAACCCATCGGAAACAGAGACCCGATGCAATCGTTTTTCACCTTCATCGAGGAGACCATTTCTGTTCTCATCAACGAAAACCTTTCCTGTATATTGAGCCATAGCTTGTAAAGTCATACTACCCAACAAGCCAATAGCCATACAGTATTTCATGTATTTACTCACCTTTAGCCATTTGAATACTGACATCAGTCTGCCCCTCTACTTCTATTGTTTTATCGGCAAATCCTTTTTTCGAGAAAACAAGTCTGCCATTATCTTTCACCTTGATAGTATATGTGCCCCGATAGTCAGTCAATGCACTTTCACCGGATTCTTCAGACTGTACTTTCACTCCGGCAAGCGGAGTTGCCTGTATATCACGGACAGTTCCTTTTACTTGAATCACTTTTCCATCTGTCCGTGATTTGAAAGAAGTACCGGACACCGTCTGTCCTCCCTTTCCGGAAGAACCGATATACACCGGAAGGTTGAAATAAATCCGGTCGGAAGAAGTACCTACCTGTAATTCAAATTTGCCCGGTTCGAGATAACGATTGCCCAAATCATCTGTCAGATAAAATTCATGAACAGGAATCATTATAGTCGTTTCCCGTGTCTGTCCGGGAAGTAAATCCACTTTTCTGAAACCTTTCAACTGCTTCACCGGTGTCATCACCGAGCTGACCACATCTCGCATATATACCTGTATCACCTCTTTCCCGGTTCTTTTCCCCGTATTTTTCAATTGAACAGTCACACAAACGGTATCATTAGCCTGATAGAGTTCCTTATCTGTAACAGCTTTCAGATATTCAAATTGAGTATAGCTCAATCCATATCCAAATGCCCATAGCGGGGAACTATTTGAGAAAACATAATCTCTTCCCGGCTTTTCATAAGTTCCCGGCTCTTTATAATATCCTTTATCCGTAGGCAAATAGTTATAATAGACAGGGAGATGCCCCGTACTTTGCGGAAATGAAAAAGTCAGTTTTCCGGAAGGGTTCACATTGCCAAACAAAATATCCGCAATAGAGTTTCCTTCCTGTTCGCCAGCATACCATTGCGCCAATATCGCCGGAATATTCTCTTTCACCCACGGTATGGCAAAAGGCTTTCCAGCCACCAATACAACAACCACCGGCTTTCCCACAGCAAAGACCTCACGTATTAATTGTTCTTGTGCACCAGTCAAAGAGATATCACTTAAATCGATTCCTTCTCCACTGGTAGACGGCTCTTGAGTATGACGTACGAACGCTGTACTCGAACTTCCCACAAATATCAAAGCAACATCACTATGACGGGCAGCATCCACAGCCTCCGCTATCCCCGAAGTATCCAAAGAAGCCAAAGAACATCCTTTAGCATAGTTGATTTTCACCCTATCACCCAACAATTTTTTGATTCCTTGAAGCGGTGTCACTCCATCTTCTTTCTTTTTACTCCAGGTATAATCTCCAAATTGTACATTATCCGCATTAGGACCAATCACCGCTACTGACTTCAGATTCCGGGCATTCAACGGCAACAACTGTCCATCGTTCTTCAGCAATACGGTCGATTCGTCTGCAATCCTGCGTGAAAGCTTCACACTTTCTTCCGAACGGAGAGGAAGCCGATAGACTGCTTGTTCCTGATAAGGATCTTCAAATAATCCCAACTCAAATTTAGCACGAAGCACTCGTTTCACAGCCTGATCGATATACCTGATATCAAACTCTCCATTCCGTATTTTATCAGCCAGTACTGCATAGCAAGAGCTGGAAGCCTCCACGTCCATTCCGGCAGTCAATACCTGCCGGGCCGCTTCGAAATCATCCGCCGCCGTCTTATGGAAAGTCTTCAGCATACTGACAACTCCCCAATCCGAATAAACATATCCCCGAAAACCAAATTTATTGCGCAAAATATCTGTCAGCATAAAACGGGAAGCAGAATTAGGAATTCTATTCCAAGAATTATAACTGGACATGACAGCCATAATTTCCGTTTCAGCAAGCACAGCCTCAAATGGTTTCAAATAAATATCAAATAAATCACGTACACCACACTCCACCGAAGCCAGATTCAATCCGCCCAAAGGATTGCCATGTGGTCCGTAATGCTTCAACATCGGAGAAATTCCATGTTCCATATATCCTTTTACCTCAGCAACCGCCATCTTTGAACAAAGGAAAGGATCTTCACCAAAAGACTCTTCTACACGTCCCCAACGTAAATCACGTACAACATCAATACAAGGTGCCAACACTTGCTTCACTCCCATCGTATTCAGTTCGCCAGCAATATGTTTAGTCTTTTCGTAAGCCAGTTCCGGATTGAAAGTACTCCCCATCGCGATATTCTGAGGGTAGATAGTTGTTCCCTCATGCACCACTCCATGCAAAGATTCGGCAACCGGAAATCCGGGAATACCCAGACGTGTTTTTTCTACCATATAGGTTTGTATCTCACGGAAAGTCTTACGACAACTTGCAGCTGTCAAAGGAAAACCTTCAAAGAACCCATATCCTATTCCACCGCACATCTTATCCAACTTCTCTTGATTCAAGACCTGTCCATCGAACACATCCCACGAATGCAAATGACGAATCTGAGCGATCTTTTCTTCCAGTGTCATCCGGTCCAGCAAGTCATTCACTCTTACTTCTGTAGGAAGAAGCGGGTTCTTATAAGCAAATGATTGCTGTGCGTTAACTGTAAGTATACAACCCGATAACGCTACTAGTACGAGGCCTATATATTTCTTCATATTCTCTTATTTGGATTAATTTATTTATCTAAGTTTAAACTTTACACTACTACGAATATCGGCTGAGGAGGCTCCTATCAAAGCGCGAAATTCTCCCGGTTCCGCCACCCATTCGTGTTTTTCATCGTCATAATAGGATAATTCCTCTTTTCCTATAGTGAAAGAAACAACCTGCTCTTCCTCCGGCTGCAAATAGACTTTCTTAAACCCTTTGAGTTCTTTTACCGGACGAGGTAGCCTGGAGTTTATATCATTGATATACAACTGTACAATCTCAGCTCCTGCCTTACCACCAGTATTTTTTACAGAAACAGTAAAGGTTATACGATCGGTCTCAGTCATCTCTTTCTTATCCGCCATTATTTTACCATATTGAAAAGTAGTATAACTAAGTCCATGTCCAAATGCAAATAGCGGTTTGATCTTCTCTTTATCCGCCCAACGATACCCAACAAAAATTCCTTCTTTATACGCCACTTTCTTTCCATCACCCGGAAACTCTCCGATAGAATGAGCACTATTATCTTCCAATTTAACAGGAAAAGTAAAAGGCAACTTACCCGATGGATTCACTTCACCAAACAATACTGAAGCCAATGCGTTGCCTGCTTCAGTACCATTGTACCAGCTCATCACGATAGCATTCACCTGCTTTACCCACGGCATTGCAACGGCATTTCCAGCAATAAGGACAACCACCACATTTGAGTTTACTTTTGCTAATTCATCAATCAACTCATTTTGCTGATATGGCAAATCAAACGTTTGCCTGTCTGCACCTTCCGCATCTTGATTCCAATTCTTATTGAGCCCTCCCACGAAGAGCACGATATCAGCCTGTTCTGCCGCTTGTGCCGCTTCCATTCTCAATTGTAAAGCATTTGCCTCCTTAGACGACGCATAACCGGCAACATAATTCACCTCTACCTGCCGCCCTGCCCATGTACGAATCCCTTGAAGCGGACTTACTTCATACTTCACTTTCAACGTGGATGAGCCTCCTCCGTCGCACAAAGTCTTTACAGCGTTCTCACCCACTACCAATATTTTTTTTGTACGGTCTTTGTCAATAGGTAACAAATTTTCTTTGTTCTGCAAAAGCACAATTCCTTCTTGAGCAACTTTCCGTCCTGTCATAGCATGTTCCTTTGTTCCAAAAGACCCATAAGGACGATTAGGATTCATCGTAGTACGGAATATCAAACGAAGAATACGCCGGACTTTATCATTCAATTCTTTATCTGAGACCTCTCCGCTTTTGAGCTTCTTCAGATACGGAGTAGACAAATAGTAATTTTTATAATCATTATCTATATCTTTGGCGGATTCATTTGACCAAGTACCGAATTCTATGTCCAATCCATTATGAATAGCTTGATCCGTATCACGGGTCGCCCCCCAATCGGAAACTACAACTCCGTCAAATTGCCAATCTCTTTTCAGAATATCATTAATCAGATATTGATTATGACTACAAAATTGTCCCTTATAACTATTGTACGCACCCATGATAGTCCAAGCCTTTCCTTCTTGGACAGCCGCTTTGAAAGCCGGCAGATAGATTTCGTATAATGCACGGTCACCCACTTCTACATCAACATAATGCCTGTCCGTTTCTTGATTATTCAGTGCATAATGTTTCACACATGCAGCTACTCCGTTTTTTTGTACACCTTTTATGTATGGTACTACCATACGGGATGCCAAAAACGGGTCTTCTCCCATATATTCGAAATTCCGGCCGTTCAGCGGGCTACGATAGATATTAACTCCCGGTCCCAATAGGACATTCTTATTGCGGTAGCGTGCTTCTTCTCCAATATTGCTTCCGTATATATAAGATAATTCGGGATTCCACGTAGCCGCCAAACAGGTTAATGCCGGAAAGGCAATACAAGAATCATTTGTCCACTTAGCTATATTCCATTGATCCCAAAGCAGTTCTTCACGTACACCGTGTGGACCGTCAGACATCCAGTTTTCAGGAATTCCTAAACGAGGAACACCGGGAGAACTGAACTTAGATTGGGCATGGGTCATTGCCGCTTTTTCTTCCAAAGTCATACGTGCTAAAGCATCCTCCACACGTTTTTCTATAGGTTGATTATTATCCAAATATATAGGAACCTCTCGCTGCTGTGCAAAACTACATATCGTCCAAAGGCTCACCGCTCCTAATATCCATACTTTCATTATAATATCTTTTTATTCATTACTCAAACTTGGGTTTATGCTCTTTAGGGTAGCTGAAGGTATTATTCATTACCCAACGCCCCTTATAGATTTTAGCACCGTAAATGCTAAATAGTTTCTTACCTTTCTCGTTTATCAGACCATCAGACCACCACTCAGTAGTAGGATACAACATCAGTACCCCGTCGGCACTATTACACACACTCTTCACAGCGTAAAGCGGATAAATCAATTCAGCTTTGTTGTTCTTTATATCATATTGCCACACATTCTCATTAGTAGTGATCCATAACACATCGGTCTTATCATACACGGGAAAGAGATCATGCCCGCACGATTCGGTGCTAGGTAATTCGAAGATTACGCTTCGATCTTGCAATCTAGGCTCCTTGCGGTTGAAATTGTACTTATAAGTACACAATTTAATCCCTTCGGTGGTGTAAAGTAACTCTCTTTGGAGATCCCATACCACGTTGTGAGCACTAGGAAGCTCGTAGGAGGCAAACCACTTGCCGGTTCCTTTGATGGTATCAGTCATAAATGTACGTAACTTACCGTCAGTAGACGATACAGCCACGAGATTTCCATCGGGCAAAATCTCTGCGGAGTGTGGATTTTCACCCACATACGCATAATACATCAATTTACTGTCGGCAATACGTATAAGAGCTACAGCCCCACCTGATGCAGTCATCAAGATATACTGGTTGTTGAACACTGACTTAACCTCACTAGGATTGTGAAACCACGTTTGACAATTGGAGGGCACACCGGCTTTTCCCGGATTCCAACTCCATACAGTACGATAAGTGGAAGCATCGAGTATCACAACAGACTTAGAGGATTGCTCGGCCAATACAATTGCTTTGTCGGGGAGCATAAAAGAGGATTGGGAGTTTGCTTCGGGTTCATCGCTGGAACTACAACAAAAGAACAATACCGCACACATAGCAGCATATAAAATCTTTTCCATTATTCTATTTTCTTTTAAAATCTACTTAAGTCGGCTTTATACAGTTACTTCTTTTCTATAATCAACATACTGTTGGTTACCTTACGGGGTACCCGATCATCGGCGGGTGTATTCAAAATAGGGAAAGTCGGCTTCCCAACATCATTCACTTTTCGGATTATAAGCGTAGTCGACCCTCCTCCGTCAAGGTTGATAGCGTTATAACATCCCACAGCCTTCATCATGGTAGCCAAATGGGGCAAAGTAAGTCCCAACGCAAAGAAAGAGTCTTTTCTACGACCGTCCACCACAAATACATACATAGTCTTTCTATCTTGAGAAAGCCCCACACTAGTACGCGGATGGGTATTCTGCAAATCACCCATCTCTTCGTAAGAATTTTGAACCACCCCATCCTTAACTAATAGCCCATATCCTCCCAACGCATGCAACAGATTGGCTTCATGAGCCAATGCCTCATCAGCTTGTCCCACGTAGGTCTCACCATTTTTCAGTTGATACAACACCTCATCGTGCCCTTCAAAATATTGCGAATTGATGCACACTCCGTCCTTATAGAAAATACCCATGACACGACGTGGATTGTCAGCATAATAATCACCATTTACACCAAGCCAAACAGTTTTTCCGTTTGCTTCGGCCGCAAAAGCATGAATCGGGAGAGGCGCACTAGATTCAGGTCCTGTTGCCGGCACATTCTTATCGTCTTTTGTAGCCGGAGTAAAAGTTAGTTTGTTTAAGTCGATTGTAGCCACAAAAATATGCTGAGACTCTCCAAACGTTTTAAAAGCCAATTCATTCAATTTTATTCCATCACGCACTACACTCTCGTTATCTAAAGTCACGTCATTGGCCATACCTGATTCTAGTAATTGCCGTCCTATGGCGGTTTGTGGCATAGCCTCTTCGGAATTACTACTAGAACAAGCACAACTAAAAGATAATACCAATGCTCCCAATATAAGCTTCATTGTTAAGAATTTACTTTTCATAATATTTTTAATTAGGTAAACAAATAAAGAAAGCAATTCTTTATTATGAACTATAGAGAATTGCTTTCTATATTACACTATATTCTATTTATTGGCTTGCCACTCAAATGCACCGATATCAATTCCAGCGTTCGATATACGAGCATCTCCTTGAATATCAAGTAGCAAATTCCAATCTTTTACCACAGAGTTCAAACCGGCATCAACCAACGGAGAGTTCTCTGTGGGCTGATAGTTCTTACCTGCCACATCAGCAAATTGAGGACCATCGGTAGCGGTATTATCCGTATTCAGATTAATACAGTTAGATACTTGAGGAGTATTTCCACCATTATAAATCCATCCGCCTTGAATAGCACAATTCTTAAAAATAGCAGCCTTGTTCTGATCCAAATAGCCACTGTGTAAATCACCTTTAGTATGAACATTACCCCATACCACGCAATTCACCATCTGGCAGGTACCACTACCTAAACGAACACCGGCACTACTACCAGCACTTCTATTGTTTACCACAGTCACATTGTATAGACAAGTGCTTTGTTGAACATTCATTGTAGAAGATGTACTTAATGTTTCGTTATCACGTATCACACAATTAATCAATGTACACAAGAAATATGCGCCACCAGCATCACGGGCACAAGTATTATTTCTCACCACACAGTTTCTAATCATCCAATATTCATAAGCTATCAAAGCACCTTCACCTTGTTTTCCCTTAGAGTCTACAAATTCAAAACCATCAACAACACGTGTTGTACCTTCTGTCAATTTATACATGTAAACAGAAGGCCAGACATTAGATGGTGCAGCATGAAGAATAGATTTACGCTTCATGGTACGTTCAGCCACTGTAGTCTCTTTTCCTTCAAAACCGCCGTAGAAATTCACCTTCTTAAACTCGGTCCAATCTTTCAAATAATAGTCACCTGCAGCTACCCACATTTGCATATCACCATAGTGAGCACAGGCTGACAGACCTTCTTCAATAGTGCCAAACGCTCTCTCCCAGCTAGATCCATCACCATTGGCTCCGGCCTTCACATAAACAATCTGACTGTAGAGACGCTGAGTAACATAGAGAGTATCCGATACTTCTACCACATCGCCCTGATTCTTGACAACTACATATCCTGTTCTGTCTTCAAATCCGTCGTTAGGATCCAGTTCGACAGGAATGTTTACATCCTGCACAATATCACCGCTAAACTCAGGAAGTTCACCCACATGAATCCAAGAATGAGAAACCTTACAATCAAATTGTAAATTCAAAGAGACTGGAATGTTTAATTGTGTTCCTTTTTTGCCGGTAATCATATTTTTCTCCGTTTCGGATAAAGAAATAGACAACATCTTTTCCACATTAGTCTGAACAATTGTCAATTTGGTTTCTGTAGTCTTACCCGTGTCGGATAAAATAACACTCTTTCTTATTTCGGCCCCAGTGGTGTTCTTAGCAACTTTAACTTTCAAATGAGTATCGTCTACTTTCTTAAAGGTAAATCCACCAATCTGTTCCTCTTCTACATCCCATTCAAGATCGGTCACTACATCCAAGATAGTTTCACCACCATTAATATTAAAGTAAAGCACCTCCTTAGATAACGTAATCAATGAACCACGACCGTTTTGTTTCACAACAATGCGTTTCGACATTTGATCCATCAAACGAATCTCAATCCAGCCTTCGCGCAATGCCATCTCCGGGTTCTCTTCGATTTCAGCCACTATAGAGTCGGGCAACAAAGCCTGGCCACGATAGCGTTTCAGTTTAATCCATGAAGCGGAAGCTTCGGCAAACCATGGATACGAAGAGTGTAAATCAATTACTTGGCGAGAAGCGACAGGTCCCATCGACAATTCATCTTGAATTTCAAGAGTTGGTTCAATGCGACGTATCAAATCGGAGTCATCACACGAAGCTATGAAAGCTACCAAGAGCACCCCCAACACTCCCTTAAACCAAGCATGGAATTTCATATTATATGTATTCATACTATTCCGTTTTTTAATTAGTTTTTTCAATAACTTGTAAGCCGTTTATCACCGATCTAGCAGGATTGTCTGAAGGTTGATTCATTACCTCAAATGACACTGAACTGCCCTTTTCTACCCGACGTACCATAGTGGTAGAACCACCGCCATCTATATTGAACGCTTGGTAACAACCAGCACCTTGACAGAGTAACATCATGTCTTCAAGACGCATACCGTTAGAGTATTCGGGCTGACGACCATCAACAACAAATAAATAAACCTTGCGATTGTCAGCAGACACACCTACAAAGGTACGTGGATGGAACTGCATGGCGTTGTCATTTACGGTAAAGTTCTTCACTACCTCACCGTCTTGCACCATTCTTTGCCAACCACCAATAGCATGCACCACCTCTCGCTCTACTAATTTAAACTCTGGAACAGAAGTAATATGTGCCGTACCGTCTTTGAGCATATAGAATACATGATCAGCCTCCCAACCTATTTCAGTCTTGATGGCTACACCGTCTTTGTAGAATAGCCCACCAGGAATCCAAAGATCATTTTTCTTAGAATAGAAGTCGCCATTAGTTCCCAAAATCACTTTGCGTCCGGCTGCTTCAGCTTTCTCGGCCTGCACAGTTACCTGTTGCAGAATTTTACCAACCTCCGGCTTATTGTCAGGCGTAGAGGTAACTATGGTCACGTTCTTGTTCAAATCTACTTCAGCAATAATCATACGGGTAGGTTTAGCGCAATAGGTAAAGACAACATCGGTAATGCGTACCCCATCATACAAGTCGTAAGTTAATTCTTTTTCTACCGACTGAATGTAAGGCACATTATCGGCTATTCCTTGCATAATGGGAAGTGTGGCTCCTTTGTGAAGCTCCAATTTATCTTCACTAGAACAACTGCACAATAACATCATGAGTGACAGCATCAATGCTACTCGAAAATTCTTCGCAATGTATGACATAGTGTATTTCATATTTTCCATTTTTCTTTTCATTTACAGTAATTAACTACTTATTCCCAACCCGGATTCTGAGGAAGCAGATTCGGGTTCAATGATATTTCGTCCAACGGAATGTTGTACAGGTAATTTTTAGCCGTAAAATTCATACTATAAGTAACTCGCTTAGCGTAGGGAGTAATAAAGCCATCGGCATCGAATCCTACTTGATCTTTAATAGTCTTTATCTCATCGGCAGAATACAAGTTGGGGTCCATCTTAGCACCACGACGCACACGGTTAAATACGACCTCGCCTACATTCCAACGACAAACGTCGTCCCAACGATAACCTTCGGCAAACAACTCAATGCGACGTTCGCGACGGATTTCACGAATCAAGTTAGCGTTATCACCTTTCACATTAGGATATTTAGCAATCAAATCCGGATCAGCTATCGGATCAGCTTCCAACTTAAAAGTAAATCCTACACGGGCACGAAGCTGATTGATGGTTTTATCCAATTCGGGATCTTTTCCCAACTCAGCACCAGCCTCAGCACGAATCAACAAGGCCTCAGCATAACGCATCACAGGAGCATCAATGCCACCTTTGTGATTACCCACATAGTGCTCAGACGCCTTATAGAACTTACATACCGAATATCCGGTACAAGATGCAGCGTAGAAGGTTCGAGTGTCCGAGTTGGGAAGAATAGAAAAGATATTAGGAGCCCCACCTTTCAACAGACCGCCAGTAGTACGATATAAAAAACGAGCATATTTACTACCAGATTCGGGCAAACATACTGTTTGCAACAGACGTCCGTCGCGATTCTTCATCTCTGCATTATATCCCATGTTAGGATTGTGGCAACCACAAAGAGAAATGGGCTTTCCTGTGTTAGCACACAAGTATTCCTCAAAACAATCACGGCTCATACCCTGTTCGCTATTAGGAATACTATTAGGCACGTTGTGCCCCATATTGAGGGCAGGGTCATACTCACGCGAGAGAATTACCTCCGAATTATCATTGTAATTATCTTGTATGAAAAGATCGAAATAGCTATCGTCTGTACCCGATGCCTTATACAATTCATAACCATACCCCATCAACTCTCCAGAAGCTTTGTAAGCCTCTTCGAGGAATTTTACATCGCCCTCTACATTACGATAACGACGCCAAGTACCTTCATAAAGACAGATACGGGCTTTGAGTAATAGAGCGGCATCGCGGCTCACACGATAAACTTTAGTCTTGCGAGGTAAAAACTCAATAGCCTTATTAATGGTAGCCAAAATATTGGTCATCACTAAATCACGAGAATCACGTCCTTTATATAATTCGGGGTTATCTTTATTCAACGTAGAGTCATACCAAGGCACCTCACCAAAAAGGCACACCTTATTGAAATAATCAAAAGCTTTGAAAAATAAGATTTCTCCGGCAAATTTCTTTTTATCAATATCCGAAGCGGGAGACTTTTCATAATTCTCTAGAAAAGCATTACAACCTCTCACCGTAGACCAATCCCAGTCAGTACTACTAGTCATTACAGTGTTTTGACCAAATGTAATACTACTAGCACCAGCTGCTAAAAGGTTATCAGACTGATACTCTTGCATAATCATATTTCCAATATTCCAAGACAAAGGATCACCATGTCCCTTGATAAGTTTAGGATAATAAAGATTGCAATATTGCTCTAATGCGGCAGCATTAGAAGTCTCCCAGAAACGATCACTAGAAATTGCGTCACCCGGTTCAGTATCCAAGTAATCACATCCAGACAGTGACAAGCACAAAATGCAAATACATGAAAATATATATTTTTTCATAATACCTATCTATTTTTAAAATGTTATATTAATACCGAATGAATAACTTCTCATAAATGCATATTCTTTACCACTGTTCTCGCTAGACAAGCTATTATCAGTTATTTGATCTACAATATCAGGAGTCATAAATGGGGGCAAACCAGTCTTCTCCCACAAATTCATACCACTTACATAGATACGTACCTGCTCCATTTTCATCTTGGCCAACCAACTCTTGGGTAAAGTATAGCTCAAAGTAATATCTTTCAAGCGGATATATGCCGCATTTTGTAAGTATTTAGTTTGAATCTGCTTACTACGTTTATTGCCATTAGCATTCAAACGAGGATAGTAAGCTGTAGGATTCTCATAAGTCCAAATATTATCGATATGGTATTGGGTTACACAAGAGTTATAGATACCTCTAGAGAATCCCCAAAAGATATCACTACTTGTCCACATATCGCGTTTACCCACACCTTCGAAAATAGCACGGATATCGAAACCACGCCAACCAATACCTCCTTGCAAATTAAAACGATATCGAGGAGTAGAGTTACCTATCACCTTTTGGTCACCCGGATTAGCCAATGTACGATTACCTTGGTCTATCATACCATCACCATTTAAGTCTTTGTAGCGAATATCGCCCGGATACCACTTAGAAGAAATGTATTTCTGTACATAGTTCATTTTGGCTGCTTCAAAATCGTCCATAATATAACCATCAGTCACATACCCCCAGATTTCACCCAGTTTCTGTCCTTCATAATACATACCACTAGCCAACGAACCGTTGGGGTTATCGTATTTGGTTATCTCAGCCTGGTAATCGGACAAACCTACGGTAAGCGAATAGTCCATAGGACTTCCCAACACATTCTTAATACGATCTTTCCACGTCAATTCCAACTCCCAGCCAGTGGTACGCATATCAGCAATATTCTCTTTGCCACCCGAAGTACCCAATACGGCAGGCAGTGTAACCGAACGTACCATATCTTTGGTATCGCGCACATAGAAATCGAATGTACCCATCAAACGATTATTGAACAATGACCAGTCCAAACCCAAGTCTTTCGTCACAACCTTCTCCCAAGTCACTACACTAGGCAAAGAAGGAATATTCAACGCATTGACCATTTTACCATCCATCATATAGTTGGTCAACACTTTACCTGAAAGAATAGACATATAGTCATGATAACCGTTAGTTATCTGATTACCCAAAGCACCTACAGAGGCACGAAGTTTCAAATTGTCTACTACGTTGGAAAGTGGTTTGAAGAATTTTTCTTCCGAAATTCGCCAACCAATAGAGGCTGAGGGGAAAAACGCCCAACGATCGTCTTTAGCATACTTAGAAGAACCGTCATAACGACCATTTACCTCAAGTAGATATTTGGAGCGATAGTCATAGTTCAAGCGAAAAAAGGCCCCCTGTACACGCCAGATGTCTGCACCTTCAGCATTCTCTTTATAGTTGATGGCTAAGTCGGAAATAGGTAACTCGTTATCATACAAGTCAGTCATGGTATATGAGGTGTTAGCATAAGTCTTCTCCTCTTGGTTATAACCACCCATTACCGAAATGTTGTGAACATCGTTGAACGAAGTTTTATACTCGGCCCATACATTGATAGCGTGGTAAATATTGTTCGAGTTATAGTTTTTCACATAATTGGGAGTCTCTACAATCCATTCAGGACCTCCCTCAGGAAAAGTTTGCTTAATTTCTTTACGGTGAAATTTCTGAACAGTAGAATAACGATTCCAAGAGTAATCGCCCTTAATAGATAGTCCTTTCAATAGATGTAAATCGAAACGCCCGATGTACCATTGGTCCCAAGTCTCTTTTTTATTACGTCCAGCTAAAGCCATCTTTCCAATAACGTTATAATTACCACTGTTGAGATACATACCTGCAAAATCACCATTAGGTAAAAAGATAGAAAGTGTAGGATACATACGATATACCTCATAATACCAAGTTTGAGAACTGCTACCACCATTGTCCATATAAGGTTCATCATTCTTAATGTTACTCATACGGGTAGCAAAATTCACATCCAGCCAACTAGTTAGTTTCGTATCGAAATTGAACGCTAAATTGAAGCGCTTATAAGAGTCATTTCCATAGCGAAAAATACCCGACTGATCTTTAAAACCAATAGAAGCATAGTAATTGTTACGTTCAGTACCACCTGAAAGGCTTACATTATGTTGCTGCATAAAAGCCGATTTTTGATAGAACTCGGACAACCAATCGGTGTTGCCCACATAGGCCCATCCCGGATTACTAGGGCTATAATTTGAATTTTGAATACCTTCGGTATCAACCAAAATTGCAGGATTGTGTTCTGGATCGGCAATATGTGCATCGAGTTTCTCCATAAACTTTTCGTTAAAGTAATATCCACCCGGAGTGTCATATTCGTAAGCCTTATTCCACATACGCGCCCATATATCCGAACGAGGCATTTCGGGAAGGCGAGCCGGTGAACTCCATGAAAGGTTATTGCTATATGACACCTTAGTTTTTTGGTTGCGAGCCCCCTTTTTGGTGGTGACCAACATCACACCAAAAGCAGCACGTGCACCATATACAGCAGCGGCCGAAGCATCTTTCAATACAGAAACACTTTCTACATCTTGAGGATTGATGAGAGATAAATCGGAAATTTCCACACCATCTACCAAGACAAGAGCGTTACCACCATTCAATGAGGTATTACCACGAATGTTGATATTAGCAGCTTGGTTGGGCTGTCCACTATTGAATGTAATATTCAAGTTGGGTACCATACCTTGCAAACCTTGTGCAATATTACCAATCGGACGGTTTTCCAGAATCTCCCCTGAAGCTGTTGTAACAGCTCCTGTCAAATTAAGTTTCTTCTGTGTACCATAACCTACGACTACCACTTCATTCAAAGATGCCGAGCTTTCTTCAAGCACAATCTTCAAAGAACCGGTTTCTGCAGAGACCCACACTTTCTTCGTACTAAAACCAATGTAAGATGCTACTAACAAGGCACGTTTCCCATCTCTGATTCGCAACGTAAACGAACCGGATAGATCGGTAGTAACTCCAGTAGTTGTCCCTTGTACAGTTATATTAACGCCTGGTAATGGTTGACCGTTGACATCTACTATTGTTCCTTTAACGTCATAATCTTTCTCTACGGCTACAGGAGTAGTTGTTTTTTTTTCTTCTTTCTGAGGTTGGCGGACAATAATCACTTGTCTTCCTTTCACTGTATATGTCAGTTGCTTGGGGGGTAATACTCTATTCAATATAGATACAACTGACTCGTTTTGTGCTTTGACTGTTACTTTTTCATTTTTCTGTAGAACATCTTCTTTAAAAAAGAACACATAATCGCTCTTCTTTTCCAACGTTTTAAATAATGTTTCAAAAGAAACATCTATCAAATTGAGGGTGACATACGTAGATTGAAGATTTATAAAACTATCTTTTGCCCAAGTTTTTGGTACATAAGACGTTAAAAAAACGCATAAAAGCAAAAACCCATAACCAATATAGGTTAATTTTTCACTCTTATTTCTAAAATGAGAGTTATTTTTCATATATTTGTAAAATTAGATTAGTGATAACTTTGGTGAGTTATTTACAGTTCTAAATCTGAACCGAGTAATATTTCGCAGATATTATTCGGTTTCTCTTTTTAAATTAAGGTGGAATGTTTTTCATGTATTAGTTCTTTTAAAGGTTTGTACTTTCTTTATCTATTTTTCCGGAGAAAGAGTTATTACCTCCCCTTTCCGGACAATTTTCAGTGGAGTAGTTAATGAGATAGATTCTAACACTTCCTCAAGTGTGCAATTCAAATCAAGGCTTCCATAGCACTTCTCATCTTCCAAGCTACCTATTATTTCAATTTTCGTATTATAGTATTGAGATAAAGTATTTAATATAGTAGTCAACTTCTGACCATCAAAGTTCATAATATCATCTTTCCAACAAATATAGCCATACACATCAACTTCGTTTATTTTTACCGCTCCACTTGCCATTGAAAGTCTTTGATTTGGTAGTAGTCGCTTCTTTGCTTTATTATCCACTTTCACATCTACACTTCCACGAACAAGTACCACCGAAGTTTCCACATTCTTCGCATAGTCATTCACATTGAATGCCGTTCCCAATACACTTACTTCCAAATGAGTGGTTTTCACGATAAAAGGGTGCTTCTCATCTTTTTTAACATCCAAAAAAACTTCTCCCTGTACATTCAGCCTTCTATTCGTCGCAAAATCTGAACTATAAGAAATACACGACCCTGAATTAATCCATAAAGAAGATCCATCTGGCAAAATTATTTTTGTGCGTTTTCCATAAGGAACCACAACCTGATTCATTAAGATTTTTTCTCCCTTTGAAGCCACTACTAATTTATCATCCACTATTACGGTTCCATCTTCATCTACTCTGATTTCTGCATTATTCTTATCCAATCCTACAGCTTGTTTACCATCTAAAAGCACCTGAACTTGATCTGAACGACTCAATGAATCAATCATATCAGCAGTCAACTTAACTTCTTCCTGTACATTAAAATTTGAAATCCAATAATAAGAGCCCAAACAGATAAGTAGAAAAGCGGCAATACTTGCCACATAAGCAATAACTCTCCTATATGGATGTGTTCTGTGAGGCTGTACAGATTTAATATCTTGTGAATGAAGCTTATTCATCATTCTATTAAAACTTTGCATTTTATATGCTTGAGAAGTAGGCCCAGTATCTTCCACAACTTTCATACTCCGAATCACAGCAATAGCCAATTCTATCCTTTCTTCACAACCCGGGTGTTGAAGTTTATAAGATTCAATGTCAAAACCATTATCAGCAAATCCAGACCTTACCCATTGGAAAAGATCATCATCCAACAAAAAAACTTCTATATCTTTAAATGTATATTGAACCATTTTTCGCTTTATTTTCTATTATGACAAATAAGCGAGCTGATTTATACTCACTGAAAATATTTTTTTCAAATAAAAAATAAAATAATAGCAAGAATGGCTTCTTTCCTTAGTTTTTCCATAGAACGAGCTAACAAATTCCTTGCAGACTGGATATTAATTTCCATTATTTCTGAAATTTCATCAAAACTCATTTCATGAATAAAACGAAGATAAATAATTTCTTTTTGACGCCCTGTTAATCCTTTTAGCATTCGATAGACCTCGTCGGATAATCCCTGATCCTGAGTTAAAAACAGTTGATCATCAATCGTATAATTCAAATCAAAAGAAAAATCATAGTTTGGCAATGGCTGAAGTTTTGAATTACGAAGTAATTGATTATAAATTAGATTCTTTAGTGCACGAAACAGAAAAGGGCGCAATCTTGTATTGTCTTCAAGAGTAATTTTTTTCAGATAAAGTTTCAAGAACAGATCTTGAATCAAGTCTTCCACCATTTCATTATCTCCCCCTACTCTACGCCCATAAGTTAGCAAGTCGTCAAAAAAAAGACAATACAATTGAGAAAATGCAATTTCATTTCCATCCAAAAATTGCATCCACAAACTTATTATACGTTTCTGATCGTTGAGAGTCATACGCTAGATTTAAATCAAGCCCCAAAAGCTAAATTGTATTTTTCATATTTTATTCAATGCTAATATGTGGCAATATTCGTAAAATATCCCGAGATACGCAAACTTTTGCTATTAAAAGATTATTTCATAATATAAAATGAAGAGGGAGACGACAATAGAATGCCATCTCCCTCTCAACATTGTTAACTTAAATCGTACTACATATAAACTAAGGAAACACCTACTAAAATCTATAATCAATGCTAAGACCGAATACTTTATTAGTGCGGCTATATACGTTAGTACCGGGTAACCCTGTACCACTGTAATTCTTTGAAATTTTAGTATAATCTTCATAATTAGTCCACATATAACCAACATTCAGATTTGCTCTTTCACTCAATACTACTTTCGCTCCAACTCCTAATGTATAAGAGTCACAAGAGAAACTGGTATCGTTCTGAAAGTTGTCAGATAATCCATAATCCGTAATCTGTCCACCACAACTCAACGATAATTGTTTGGTTACATCCCACTCAATACCCATTAAATATTCATTTGTTCCCTTTGTCAGATATTTCTGTTTGTCACCAGCCATTCCCGCTTTCTTATCATCA